>Ga0209083_1000554_pt1 | contig 53377 bp, 51 predicted proteins | sample AM7aDNAmetaG_FD_184132 | JGI IMG/M metagenome (GOLD analysis project Ga0209083, IMG submission 184132) | Freshwater microbial communities from Finland to study Microbial Dark Matter (Phase II) - AM7a DNA metaG (SPAdes) (version 3) | ecosystem: Environmental > Aquatic > Freshwater > Lake ...
TCCTGTACAGGAATCACAAACGGCTGGTCACGCTCAATGGGAATGAATTGGTTGCTCATGGCTGAACCTCTGGATACGAGGAATCATCCTAACAGGTTTACACCGGGGAAGTCAGACAGACTCCTAGACGGCAAGCCCTCATCGACCCGCCATATCGAAGTGAAGGGTCGAGCCAAAGGGCAAAGCACCATCACCGTCACTCGCAATGAAATCCTCTACGGACTCAACCAGGCGGACAAATTCATGCTGGCCATCGTTTTCGTTGATGGCGACCGGCACGAAGGGCCGTACTATGTGAGGAACCCCTTCACCCGTGAACCCGATTGGGCGGTGACCAGCATCAATTTCGATTTGCATGAATTGCTTGCTAGGATGAAATGATAGTCGTACAGTAAGGAAGTAATGCCAACCTTGCCGAGACTGACAAATGACTGCAATCGCCAAAATCACCACCAAAGGCCAAACCACCATCCCGCAAGACATCCGCGCCGCCTTGCATGTCGGGGCTGGCGATATGATCGCTTGGGAAATGGCCGAAGATGGAACCGCCCGTGTCCGCCGGGTGCAACCGCTGGACATCGAGTATCTACGAGCCATCGAAGGAACCCTCTCCGAATGGGCTGGCAAGGCCGATGATGAGGCTTACCGTGACCTTTGAGCGATTTGCTGTGGTGCGGGTTCCTTTTCCATTCACCGACCGCACGGCGACGAAAAACCGGCCCGCGTTGATCCTGTCCGATGCGACCGTATTTAACAGCCTTGCCGGGCATTCCGTGATGGCGATGATTACTTCAGCCAGCAACGCGCCTTGGCCGCTGGATTGCCCGCTGGAAGACCTTGCGGCAGCGGGTTTGCCATCGCCTTCCAAGGTGCGCTTCAAGCTTTTCACGCTCGACCATCGTCTAGTACGGGGCGAATTGGGCTACTTGTCACCGACGGATGGCCAAAACGTCAGCAACGCGTTAGTACAATTGCTTGGAATTCTCCTGTGATACTTATTAAAACCGCTATGGAATCAATGCCATGAAACTCCATTCACTGCAAGTCACGAACTTTCGCTGTTTTGAATCGTTGACGGTCGAATTTGACCCTCAGTTAACGGTGCTTGTCGCCAACAATGGGATGGGGAAAACTGCAATACTTGACGCAATTACTGTTGCGTTAGGCCCATTTATTAGTGGCTTTGATACAGGAGTGAATAAAGGGTTTAAACATGAAGATTCAAGACTAGGTATAAAATTAATAGGCACAAAAAAAATAAAGATAAGAATAAAAGACAGTGCTTGGTCAGTGGAATCAAAATATCCAATTAAATTAAATGCGGCAGGAATTATAGAAGATCAGTTAATTCAATGGTCAAGGGAATTGAAAGGAGAAAAAACTCAGACAACGGTGGGCGATGCAAAATTGCTTACCAAATATGCAAAAAAACTGCAACTGTCCGTTAGGGCAGATGAACAAGTGACATTGCCTGTTATTGCATATTACGGCACAGGGCGGCTATGGCGACAATCAAAGCCAAACCTAAAGTATTCGACCGATTCGAAGTCAAGACTATATGGCTATCAAGATGCTTTGAATTCAGAATCCGATTTCAAAGCCGTATCAAAATGGTTCAAAGATGAAAGCCTTGCCCAGTTCAACGAGATTGTTGCCAATATTATGACGCACCAACATTTAGGTAATATAGATATATCTCCACTAAAGATACCATATATAAAACTTGAACATGTTCGCAAAGCGGTAGACCGATGTTTAAATCACTCAGGTTGGAGTACCTTGTATTATGATGCTGAATTACAACAATTGGTTATTCGTCATAAAGATGATAAATTGCTTGATGCTTTTATACCAGTCGCACAGTTAAGCGATGGCGTAAAGGCGATGTTAAGCTTGGTAGCAGACATTGCCTATCGTTGTGTCCAACTAAATCCGCATTTAGCGTCCCCCCCAGAAGAAACTAGCGGCGTTGTTCTGATCGATGAAATTGAGCTTCATCTTCATCCCAGTTGGCAGCAGCATGTGATTAATGACCTACAAACCGCATTCCCTAACATTCAGTTCATCGTCACGACCCATAGTCCTCAAGTGCTGACTACCATACCGGCAAACAGTATTCGCTTGCTTGAAATGGAATGGGATGAAGAGACAGGTCGTGACTGTCTTGTTGTTAAACCAGTTAGCCAGCAGACTTTAGGTGTTGCGAGTTCTGACGTATTGGCTGAAGCGATGGGGACTGACCCGGTGCCAGATGTCGAGCAAGCACGGCAACTGAGCCAATATAAAGCCTTGATTCAGCAAAACTTGCATGAGAAAGAACCAGGCCCTGACTTACGAGCGCAGCTTGACCAGCACTTTGGCCCACAACATCCGGCGATGCTGGAATGCGACAGGCTGATTCGTTTGCAAAACTTCAAGCGCCAGTTACCGCGAAGGGATCAATCGAATGCATAGACTACTACGCGGAGATGCCCCCGACTGCCTTGGACAATATCACCATGGATTGCAGAATTGGAGTCATGTAACCCCCAATGATAAAGCTGAAATTTGGCGAGAATTAGATGCGATGCAAGGACAGCGTTGCGCTTACTGTGAAGCCGATAGTAGCAATGGGAAAAAACATATCGAACATTTCCGCCAAAAAGACTGCGATCCCTCCAAAACTTTTGATTGGAGGAACTTATTCGGCTCTTGCGATCGGGAAACCAGTTGCGGCAAACATAAAGACCGCTACCCTCGTTACAACCCGGATGATTTGATTAAGCCTGATGAAGAAGACCCGGAATACTTTTTCCTCTTTGTCAGTGATGGAACTATCGCTATTCGAGAAAGGCTGAATGCCGATGACAAACGCCGCGCAGAGGTGACTTTACTTGCTTTCAATCTTGGTGTACTCCGCCAGACGCGCTTCGCAATAGTTCGGGGTTACATTCAACAGGCTGAGGAATTTCAAAAAATGGCTGCCGAATTCCCGGAAGAAGATTGGCAACCACTATTGCAGCAAGAACTAAAGGCAATCGCACACTTACCCTTTGCCACCGCCATCAAACATACCCTATCGAGCTTTTTGGAATGACAGACAACGGAATGCCAAAGACATATCCCATCAAAACCCCCAAGAAGCTCATCGAAGTGGCCTTGCCGCTGGATGCCATCAACGTCGCTGCCGCCCGTGAGAAATCCATCCGCCACGGCCACCCGTCCACGTTGCATCTGTGGTGGGCGCGTCGTCCGTTGGCGGCGGCGCGGGCGGTCATTTTTGCGCAAATGGTCAACGACCCCGGCTACGAGCGACATCTGGGCCGGGGCGTGAACAAGGAAAAAGCCGCCATCGAGCGGGACCGGCTGTTTGGCATCATCGAACGGCTAGTGTTGTGGGAGAACACTAATAATGAGAAGGTGTTGGCCGAGGCCCGCGAGGAAATCTGGAATTCCTGGCGCGAAACCTGCGCCCTCAACAAAAACCTGGGAACGCGGGCTTCCAGCCCGCAAGAAGCAGCCAAGATGGCTGCGATCCAAGAGTTATTCAATCCCGAAAAATTGCCGGCCTTCCACGATCCGTTTGCCGGCGGTGGGGCGTTGCCGTTGGAAGCCCAACGCCTGGGGCTGGAAGCTTACGCCTCCGACCTCAACCCGGTGGCGGTGACCATCAACAAGGCGATGATCGAGATTCCGCCCAAGTTTGCTGGACGCAAGCCCGTAGGGCCGGAGGTTGAAGCGGACAAAAGGAGCAAGAAGAATTCCACCCACGATGCCTTTGAAGACTGGACCGGTGCCAAAGGCTTGGCCGAAGACGTGCGCCGCTATGGCGCATGGATGCGAGCCGAAGCAGAAAAGCGCATCGGTCATCTTTACCCGAAAATCGAAGTGACTGCCGATATGGTTGCTGGGAGCGCGGGCGTCTCGCCCGCCAAAAGCGGCGCAGATGTCCCATCCACATGCGGCCAAGATGGCCGCGCCCCCGGCACTGGGCCGTTGCGGCCTGATCTAATACCGCTGATCGGGCAAAAGCTTACCGTCATTGCTTGGCTATGGGCGCGTACCGTCAAAAGCCCGAATCCGGCGTTTTCCCATGTTGAAGTGCCATTGGTATCTACTTTTGTTTTATCCAGCAAGGAAGGTAAAGAGGCTTATGTGGAACCGGTCGTCGAGGGAGATCAATACCGCTTCACGGTGCGAGTCGCCGGGAGCGTGGGTGTCTCGCCCGCCCAAGAAGCGGCTAGGATGGCCTTGCTCCAAGCTTATGAACGCGCCGAAAACGGCACCAAAGCCAATGGACGCGGGGCGAACTTTCTTTGCCTGTTGTCGGGTTCGCCCATTGGCGGCGACTACATCAAGGCCGAAGGTCAGGCTGGACGCATAGGTGCGCGATTGATGGCAATTGTGGCCGAGGGTCAACGTGGGCGTATCTATCTCGCACCTACAAAGGAGCAAGAATCGGTTGCATTGGAAGCGCAACCTGCATGGAAACCGGATGTGGAGTTTTTTCAGCAGGCACTGGGTTTTCGTGTCGGTAACTATGGAATGTCCAAATGGAGCGACCTATTCACTAACCGCCAACTGGTGGCATTGACCACCTTTTCCGATTTAGTGCAGGAAGCTATAGCAAAATGCCGAGCCGACTGCCTGGGAGCGCGCGCGTCCCGCCCGCAAAAATTGGAAGCACCGATGTACCGCCCGCAAAACCCGATAGCTCCGCAGGCGTCCCTCCCGCCTGCGCCCGAGACGGGCGCACTCCCAGGGTCGGCATCTCGTATGCAAAAAATCTGGCACTCACGCGGCTATCTTCCTCATTATGAAGGCGGTGAAATCCCGCAGAGCATCACTTTTCGATTACACGACAGTTTGCCGCAAGCATTGCTTGACCAATGGCGCGACGAGTTGGCGCGGTTACCCGAGGACAAGCGCCAAAACGAACGGCGCAAGCGTATTGATGTTGCGCTTGATGCGGGGTACGGCGAATGTTGGTTGCGCGATCCACGCATAGGCCAATGGGTGGAAGATGCCCTTTTGCATTTCGACGGGCAACGTTATAGGCTCCACGCTTGGGTCGTGATGCCGAATCATGTCCATGCTCTGGTAACCCCCTTACCTGAAAACAGCCTTTCTTCCATTTTGCATTCGTGGAAATCCTTCACTGCCAAGGAAGCCAACCGCTGTCTTGGGCGTAGCGGGGCGTTTTGGCTGGAAGAATATTTTGACCGGGCAATCCGCGATGAAAACCATTTCAACAACGTGGTCGAGTACATCGAAAACAATCCAATCAAGGCCGGATTGTGTGAAAAGCCAGCGGATTGGTTGTGGGGCAGTGCTTGCCACGGGGAAGAAAAGCGTGAAGAAAAGCGGGCGGGACGCCCGCGCTCCCAGGATGAGATTCCACTAGATGAAGGCGGCAACGGCGCGTTGGCTTATGCGCAGGCGGTGGGGGTGTATTTGGCGTTTGCAATTAGCAAAGTGAGTAATATTGGTTCTTCAATTGCTTCTTGGATGAATGATCGTGGTGCCTTCCGCGAAACATTTGCAAGGCAAGCGGTTCCGATGGTATGGGACTTTGCTGAGGCCAACCCTTTTGCTGATGCAGGTGGTAGCTTTGAAACCGCTATCGACAAAGGTGTGATGGCTATACGAGAGTTGCCCAAAACAGGCATTGGAACAGCTATTCAAACAGATGCATCGGCTCAAAAAATCAGCATGGGTAAGCTTGTCTCAACAGACCCCCCTTATTTCGACAACATAGGGTATGCAGACCTGTCAGACTTCTTCTATGTTTGGTTACGCAAGAGCTTAAAGCCAGTTTTCCCCAATCTTTATGCCACATTAGCTGTACCTAAGGCCGAGGAATTGGTTGCCACACCTTACCGCCACGGTGGCAAGACGGAAGCGGAAACTTTCTTCCTAGTCGGGATGACGAGAGCTATGCGCAATTTGGCAGAACAGGCTCACCCAGCCTTTCCAGTGACTATCTATTACGCCTTTAAGCAAGCGGAAACTAAGGATGATGTAGGCACTCACAGCACGGGTTGGGAAACCTTTCTTGAAGCGGTGTTGCGGGCTGGCTTCGCTCTCACCGGCACATGGCCTATGCGTACCGAACTTGGAAACAGGATGCGGAGTTCAGACTCCAACGCCCTAGCCTCCAGCATCGTCCTAGTCTGCCGCAAACGTGCTACCGATGCCACTACCATATCCCGCCGCGAATTCCTGCGCGAACTCAATGCCGTGCTGCCGGAGGCGTTGCTGGACATGACCCACGGCGGGGTGAATTCTCCCGTCGCGCCAGTGGACTTAAGCCAAGCCATCATCGGACCCGGCATGGCGATTTTCAGCCAATACGCCGCCGTGCTGGAAGCGGACGGCAAGCCTATGGGCGTACGCACGGCCTTGCAGCTTATCAACCGTTTCTTAAGCGAGGACGACTTCGACCACGACACCCAATTCTGCCTGCACTGGTTTGAAGGCCAAGGTTGGGCGGAGGGCAAATACGGCGATGCCGATGTGCTGGCCCGCGCCAAAGGCACCAGTGTCGGCGGCTTGCAATCCTCCGATGTCGTGGAAAGCGGCGGCGGCAAACTGCGCTTGCTGCGCTGGGCTGAATACCCTGGGAGCGCGGGCGTCTCGCCCGCCAAAAAAGAAGCAGCTATCTCGCCAACAAAAGCGGCCAAGATGGCCGCACTCCAAAGCGTTTGGGAATCCCTGCATCAACTCATCCTCGCGTTAAACCGGCAAGGCGAAACGGCGGCGGGTGCGCTGCTTGCCCAGATGCCCGACCGCGCAGAATCCATGCGGGCCTTGGCTTACCGGCTGTATACCTTGTGCGAGCGCAAAGGCTGGGCCGAGGATGCCCGAAGCTACAACGAACTGATTACCGCTTGGGGCAATATCGAGACGGCGGGCCAGGAGATCGGCTATGCCGGTTCCCAACATGATCTATTTTTATGAGGGTTTAAGCCATGTTGAAAAGTTACGAGGCGATTTACGATCAAGGCAAAATTCAATGGTTGTCTGACCCACCGCCCGACAAGCGATTCAAAATCGTCGTGGTGGTGGAACAGCCAGATAATGCGGCTGCGGAACCAGAGCCACGAAAACGCCGTGTGCCTTCACCCCGCATTGAGGACGGCTACGGCATGTTGGTGTGCAAGCAACCGGGGGAGAGGCGTCTGTCCGAGTTCGATGTCGCCCAAGCCATGCGTGAAGCGGAATCCCAATGATCGGGCTGGATACCAACGTCTTGGCCCGGTTCTATGTGGATGATCAGAATGATCCGGAAGCGGTCAAACAACGCCCGCTTGCGAAGAAAATCCTTTTGGAATCCAAACAGTTGTTCGTGCCACTGACCGTGGTGCTGGAATTGGAGTGGGTGCTGCGGGCTTTTTATGGCTTCGCCACACAGGATTTTATCCGCGTCATGGAGCATCTGTTGGAGCTTGCCAATGTCAGTGTCGAAGATTGGCCGCGTGTGGTCGATGCGCTGGCTTGGCATGGAGAAGGTCTGGATTTCGCCGATGCTTTGCATCTGCAAGCCAGCCGTCATTGCGACTCCTTTTACAGCTTCGATGACCGCCGCTTCGCCCGCCGCGCTAACCGGATTGGGATCAAGCCACCTGTTTCTGTGCCGAAGGAGTAATGGAGATGAACTTAAAACCCTGGCGCGAAATCGCCGTCCCCCACGAAGATGTGTTGAAAGGCACTTTCCAGCAAGCCGAATTCGCCGCCGACCTTTCCCGTGTGCATGACGGCACGGCAACCGACGAATATCAAAATCCGTTGCTGTTTTATCAACGGACCTTCATCACTGAAGGGATGCGCTTGTTGCTGGATTCGGTGCTGAAACGCCTGACCGGCCAAGGTGGCGACCCGGTGATCCAACTGCAAACCGCTTTCGGTGGCGGCAAGACCCATACCATGCTGGCGGTGTACCATCTGGCCAAAGGGGACGCCCCGGCCAGTGAATTACAAGGCATCCCGCCGATTCTGGACGCGGCAGGCATCACCGAACTGCCCAAGGCCAATATCGCCGTGCTGGATGGCAACAAGCTCGCACCCAACATGCCGCAGCAGCGTGGCAATGTCAGCGTCAGCACACTCTGGGGCAATCTGGCTTGGCAGTTGGGCCAAGAAGCCGCTTATGCCAAAGTAAAGGAAGCCGACGAGAGCGGAACCTCGCCGGGCAAAGACGTGCTGGCCCGACTACTGGCCGACCATGCGCCCTGTGTCATTCTGATGGATGAACTGGTGTCTTATGTGCGGCAGTTTGAAGACGGCAAATCCTACTCGGGCGGCTCCTACGATTCCAATCTATCGTTTATCCAAGCCTTGACCGAAGCATTAAAAGCCGTTCCGACCGCCGTGTTGCTGGCTTCCTTGCCGGAATCTGACAAGGAAGCGGGCAGCCAACGCGGCATCGCCGCCTTGGCTTCGCTGTCCCATTATTTCGCCCGCGTCCAGGCGCTATGGAAACCAGTGGCAACCGAGGAGGCTTTCGAGATCGTGCGCCGCCGTCTGTTCGCCGGCATCAACGACAAGCTGGCGGCGGAATCGGTCTGCCGTGCCTTTGCGGATTGTTATGCCGCCAATAGCGCCGAGTTTCCGCATGAAACGCAGGAGAGCCATTATTTTGACAGGCTGGTCCGCGCCTATCCGATCCACCCAGAGGTGTTTGACCGCTTGTTCGAGGATTGGTCTTCGCTGGACAATTTCCAGCGCACCCGTGGTGTGTTGAAACTGATGGCCAAGGTGATCCACCGCCTATGGAAAGACGGCAACAACGATCTACTGATCTTGCCGGGTAGCCTACCGCTTTACGAGGCCGATACCCGCAATGACATCATTTATTATCTGCCACCGGGTTGGGACCCGGTGCTGGAACGCGACATCGACGGCGAACGCGCCGAGACGACCGACATTGAAAACCGCGATACCCGGCTGGGCAGTGTCCAGGCATGCCGACGCATTGCCAGGACTATTTTCTTAGGCAGTGCGCCGACCACGGCGAACCAAATGGTCAGGGGTTTAGAACAAGAACGGGTGATTCTGGGCAGCGTCCAACCGGGCCAGCAAATCGGCTTGTACAAGGATGCGCTGCGCCGCTTGGGCGACCGCCTGCATTATCTCAACAGTGCCAACAACCGCTACTGGTTCGACACCCGGCCCAACCTTCGCCGCGAGATGGAAGAGCGCAAGCGGCGATTTAAGGACAAGGAAGACTTGTTTCCCGTCATCCGCGACCGTTTGCAAACCATCTTGGGAGCGCGGGCCTCTGGCCCGCATGCAGGCGGGACGCCTGCGTTCCCAGCTTTCGGCGGCATCCATGTCTTCACCGCCAGTGGCGATGTGCCTGACGATTGGTCATTGCGCCTGGTTGTGCTGCCCCCGGATGCAGCCTACAGCAAAAGCGGGCAACGATTGGGCATTGACCGGGCCACGGAAATCCTCAAAAACCGGGGCGACCAACCGCGCCAGAAGCAGAACCGCCTGCTATTCCTGGCGGCTGACTATGACACCGTCAACCGATTAAAAGATCAGGTGCGTTCGTTGCTGGCGTGGCAGTCTATTGTGTCCGACATCAAGGAAATGAAGCTTAATCTCGACCAGTTCCAGGCGCGTCAGGCCAGCAGGAGCCTAGACGATGCCCAAGCCGCCTTGCAACGGATGGTCCGCGAGACCTACCGATGGCTACTGGCCCCCATGCAGGAAATCCGCCCCGGCAAAGCCCCCGAACTGCAATGGGAAGCTTTCCAGCTTAACGCGGGCGCAAGCGTCCTGTCCCAGGAAATCGAACGCACACTGAAAGACAACGAACTCCTGATCAACGAATGGGCACCCATCCATTTGGTCAAGCTGTTGAGGTCATGGTTCTGGAAGGACGATGCCAAAGAAATCAAAGCGGGGGAAGTCTGGCGTGCGACTTGTTGCTACCTTTACCTGCCCCGACTCAAAAGTGATGGCGTATTTCGGGATTGCATTGCCGCCGGTGCGTCAAGCCGAGACTACTTCGGCCTTGCTTATGCCAGGGAAGAAGGAAAGTACCTAGGCTTCAGTTTCGGCCAGGCGACCATCCCGATTTTGGATGATTCCCTATTGCTGATCGAACCGGCGACCGCCACCGCCTACGCAGAAGCCCAGCGCGAGGCGGAAGAAGCGGCGCGTTTGAAGTCGAAAGAAACGCCTGCCAAAAAGCAAGACGAAGAATCGCCCGGAGTTCAGTATCCCGCAAAGCCCCCCTATGAAGCTGGCGGCGTGACACCGCCACCACAGAGGCCCAAGCGGAATTTTTACGCCAGCATTGAACTTGACCCGATTCAATCCAAAAAACAGTTTGCCGACCTTGTCGACGAAGTGGTCATGCAATTCACCTCCCGCCAAGGCGTGAAGGTGAAAATCGCCATCGAGATTCAAGCAGAATCCGATGCAGGCTTTGACGACGGATTGCAGCGGGCAGTTAAGGAAAACTGCAATGTGCTGAAGTTCAAGAGCGCTGAGTTTGATGCGGGGGATTGATGCCTACCAAATACTTCCTGTACTCGTACCCCAAAGGCGGCTTTATCCATCCATTGAATTGTATTGATTGAAAAACATCCTCATTCACCATGGCTGATTTCAAGTTGAGCTTACAGGATTGCATGACAAAGCAAGGGCTGATTGATGACAGTGTGCTTTCGTGCATGAAAACAGGCATCAAACCAAGTGAAATCGAACCAGCAGCCAAGGCAAACGGAGCCATCATCCACGAAAATCAAGGCGTGGCTTCTCAATCACAACCACGACAACCGGGGTTTATTGAAAGACTGATTGCGCCTTCTCAAGATGCCATGCGGTATGCGCAGTCCATGTCAGACAAGCTGCAAGACACCCCGGCATGCGCTCTTTTTCGGGAAACCATACTTGAAGCGGGGAAAGGTTCCCGATACCAAGGAAGCACCCTGAATAAAATGTAAATATTCGGCCAACCCGTCTCCGAAAATTACCGGATCAGCCTATTTTTGAAGCTTTTCCTTAGGGATACAGCCATACGTCCTTGATGATGAGTCGGAAGGTCGTCGTTTCTGGGTCGCAATCAGGCTGGTTACCCGGTCGAGGTTAGATTCGAAGCTACGGGCATGTTGAAGCCACACGGAACACAGTAGGAAATATGGCAATGGTGGAAAAAGTTTAGATCGGCACTCTACCAGCAATTCCCGGTCTCGATACTAAAGTTAGGCGCAGACGCGGCTAACTTTAGTATCGAGACCGGGAATTGCTGGCTAAAATTTAACATTTTTAAAATCATAATCAAAGCCTTTTTTATTTTGTGATGAGTGCAATTAGTCAAAAATAGGTTCGGAATTTGGCGCTTGCTGGATTGGAGCCCTGTTCATAAAATTAGCCCAAAGAAGCATACTATCCACACCCATGCCACCATCAACGCCAGCCAATAACCCGATGCCGCGCCGAACCAAGGGCGGCGTTGCACCAGCAACGCACTGATGTCATCGTAACTGCCATTGCGTTGGGCGGTTTCCACGAGATTCTGACACAGTGCTTTTAAGCCCATGCCTTCATGCAGTCCAGAGCCGACTAAGTGTGCCAAATCGGCATCCTCGACGAATTTATGCAAGCCGTCCGAACACAGCAGCAAGCATTCGCGTTCTGCCAACTTCACCCGCAACACCGGGGGTTCGCCCACCACGCCCACGCCGGCCATGCAAGCCGGGTCGTGGGGGCTGCCGCCGGGGGGCGGGTTGCGGTTCAGGTTGGCGTAGGTTTGGTCCTGCGTCAATTGTTCGATGCGCCAGCCTTTGCCAAGCCAACGGGGGCGCAGGCGGTAGGCGCGGCAATCGCCGATATTGCTTAGATGAATTTTGCTTGGCGAAAGAAACCAAGCGGCAACCAAGGTGGACGCGCCGCGCTGGTTGCCACGGCGGGCAATGGCTGCGCTTACCACTTTATCCCCCTGTTTCAGCCATTCGGCCAGTCGGGCAGGCTTGCGGTAGACTGCCGGTGGTGCCGATGCGCAGTGCTGGGCCAAGGCATGGCTGGCGACTTCGCCATGCGCACCGCCGCCCACGCCGTCGGCCACAACGCAGCAGACTGGCGCATCGGCAGAGGGAGAATGCAAACAGCAATCTTCGTTCACTGCATGGGAGTTTCCCCTTGCCGAAGCGAAGGCGCTATACAAGCCGCCGCGCCATTGCTGTTCTGTCCAGCGGGTCCAAGGCATTGCCAGAGCCATCGATTCGGTTGGGGTGGGGATGCTATTCATGGTTGCCCCCCAGGCCGTTTGAGAAGGATGCTAACCGGTGGGGCGTTTTTCCATTTCGGGGCGAGGGTGATTTCTTCGCCGAAAGGCCAGAAGAATCGTTCACCTTGCAAGACTCCTCCAAGCGCGGTGCCATTTTTGGCGTTGGCTTCGTTCAACACCTCCGCGCCTTGGTCGTTGAATGATTCAATGACTAGGTGTAGTCCTGACACGCCGGCATGGGCAGGCGGGGTCACATAGCCGCTGCCCGCGCCGCGTCCGATGCTAAACGGCAAGCGCAACACATCAATGTGGGGGTTGCCGGTGGCATCCTGCGCCGACAACACCGCCAGCAGGGCTTGCATGTCCGAGGCGATGGGCGTGTGGGTGTTGAGCGGGGTCGGCTGGGATATGGGGGTTGTTTCGGCGAGAATGTCCAGTTCGATTTCTGGATAGTCCTTGACTTCGCCTTGGCCTTTGCCGAGCTTGATCTGGTGCTTGCCCAAGCTCAAGGGCTTGCTCTGCTGGTGTAGCCTAACCCCGTCAATCCAAGTGCCGTTTTTGGAATGGTCTTCCAATTCGACTCGTCCGCCGCGCCAGTGCAGGGTGCAGTGTCCGGCAGAAGCGAAGGTTCCTTCTACTGTGATCTCGCTTTGTCGACCGAGCTTGACGGGATAGGTTTCGCGGCGGATGTCGTCATGTTGCCCTTGACTATCCCGTATGCGCAAGACCACGGCACTGCCTCGCACAATGGCTGTGGAATGCGAGGATGCATCCAGGGCTTGCACCCATTTGCTCCACAAGCGCACTTGGTAAACCGCCGGGGTGCCTTGGTTGAGTATTTGCGAATGCAGGTCGAGTCCGGTGGTAGACGGCATATCGGCACTGCTAAACACCCCGGCTAGGCAATCCAGCCTCACGGTCGCGTTGGACCCAAAGAACTTCCGCACCCATTGCTGCCGGGCCGCTGGGTTGAATTCTTTGCAGAACGCATCAAGCAAGGCTTGCCCTTCATCCGTTGTTGCCTCGATTTCGACATAATACAATTCCAGGCTATCGTTCTCGGCCAGTTCGCGGTGTTCCGGGATTTCATGGCGCACCAGATGTTCCAGCTTGCTTTCCACGGCGTTGCGTAGGGACGCGTATTTAGGCAACAATGGCCCGTGTTTAGGCTCTTCTGGCGGGGTGGCACTCTCGTACTGAGTGTCGGGAGGGGATATTATTTTGTCTATCCACCCCACCAAACGGAAGCACAAATCGGAAAAGGACATGAGTTACCTCTCAATTTCAATGTCAATACGGTGGAAAGGCTGGCTGTGGGTGGTGAAGAACCCTTGCTGCGGTTGTTGGCAACGCGGAATGCCTTCTAGCCATTGGCAAAATTGCTTGACTGGCGGCGAAGTCAGCGAATCCACCGGCACGTTTGTCTTGGATATTGTCACACTGACCCGCATCTGCCGGTAGTCCCCACCCGCAGCCAGCCGGGCCAGTTCGACAAAATCTTTCATTTCCACTAGCACGGAGGGCCAGGGCGATGCGAATTGGCGATTTAAGTTCATGGCTTGGCCTTCTTTTTAGTGGCTTGCGGCAAGGCTTGCACCGGTGGATGCATGGTCTTGATGATCCTCAGTGCCAACTCGGCGCTCAAATTCACGTCGCGGTCGCCGGGTGCTTGCACCAGTCCGCTATTTTTGCGCCAGTTGCGTTCGCTCAACACGGCGATGGCTTTGTCGTAAGGGGCGTTGGGTTCCGCACTCGTCTTGAAGGCTGCGACATACCATTTATAAGGCATCAGATTGCACTCGGTCTTCGGCTTCCCGTCGTTGGCGTAACAGTGCTTGCGAATCTCGGGCAACGCGTCGTCGTCGAAGCGGAACGGCGGGGTGCCGGTCTTGCCCGCAATCCAGTCCATGGACTCACAAACTGCTGCCTTGCCAAACACATTCATGCAGGCACTATGGGCGGTGCCGCCGGATTGATGGTTGCCCATGCCTTGCAACACCAGTTTAGCCAGTGCCGGGTCAATAGCTTGTGAACCTTCACTGGACGTAATGGCAATGGGTTCCGCCACGGCGTAGCGCTGCACTGCCAAGGCTATGGGCAGGCCCTTGGCATCGCCGACATGGTCCACCAAGTGCGGGAATGCCTGCGCTTCTGCGCCGTTCGCGGCGGCGGCCAGACGGGACATCATGCCCGCCACCGCCAATGGGATGACCCGCGCCTCGCCCTGCCCCCAGCCTTCGTTGACCAGTTTGCCAGCCGCCCCGCCCCGGCAGCGCCGCCAGCGTTTGTGGGTGGCCTCGCATTCCGGGCAATAATCCCCCCGGCTGCATGCCTTGGCGAAGTTTTCGTCAAAGCGGAAGGTCTGAATCAGGTGGAAACCACCGGCGTTGTTTTCAGTGTCTTCCTTGGCCCAATCATCCACGGGCGTGTTCACGGCTTCTTCCGGTTCCGGCGGTTCGGTGAAGAACCGCCCATAAAGCAAATCCAAACCGATGGGATGGGTTCCTTCCATAGGCCAGCGGCCCGAAGGCCGTCCGAACAGCACATCCAACCGGGCGCAGTCTGCCGAGCCTTCCTTGGAACAGCCTAAGTTCCAGCCTAGGGCGTTGGCAACCTCTTGGGTTTTTTGTGGACGGTGGCAATCTTGCCATTGCCAAGGTGGGCGTGGCGCGGTGTCCCCGCAAAACAAGCGGTCTAGGAAGTCCTCGGATTTGGAGGTTTTCAGGTCTAACCACAAGTCTTGCAAGGCGGGTCCGTTGCGGTAGGCCGGATTGTCCATTAGAAAGGCCAAAGCCATGATGGGTTTCACCGTCGAGGCCGGCATTGCGTCCACATACAAGGCGTGATTATACAACCGGTCGGTGTCGAAGCGTGGGCGGAACGGGGCATCCGGGCATTCTTTGCCATGGACCATGCCGCTGTGGTCTTGCTTATAACACGCTGTGTGGGCGCTGCCCAAGGCTTCAATCCTGCCGCTGGCGACATCGACCACCGCCACTGCCGCCATGCGCATGGCGGCATTTTCGTACATCTCCGCTGCCATTGTTTGCAACGAGTCTCTTGCGTCTAACCCCAGCCCGTCACAAACGGCGCGGTCGCCGGTGTAGCAATGTGCCCAGCGTTGCGCCAAGGCTTGCATCGCGGGATTGATGGTGAGGAAGACATTGAATCCGACATCAATCTCGTGGTCGTGCAAGCGGATGCGATTGGGTCCGTGGGGGGAAGGGTTTGAGGTCGATTCCAGTGGTGACTTGTCCGGTTCCCCCCTTTGCAAAAGGGGGGTTAGGGGGGATTTGCCCCCGTTCGCAATGATCGTTTGGGCATTCAATCCCCCTTGACCCTCTTTTATAAAGGGGGGTAAACTTTCCTTTGTTTCAACCGCTTCGGGCAGGCGGGTGTACTCTTGGTAGGCTGCCCCGGTTGGCGAACGGACGCGGTCAAGCCCACTCAATAGCAGACCCAAATCATCGGGTATCCCCCATGCGGGGTCGTCCTTGCCTTTTTCCTGTCCTTCCGGTTTTCGGCTGATTCCTGCCACTAGGGGTTTGGCCATGTCCACTCTCATTGGCTCGGCCATGTCTGGGCAAATGTCTTTGCTATTGCGGCGCTCGTCCAGATACAGCCAGCCAGACCCAGAGGCCGGATGCAGGTAGATGCAACCGTCCGCCCCGCGCCACGGGTTGTCTTGCCGAAAAACGCTGTCCGGCACTTGCATAGCCGTACTGGCCTTGGCCCGCCGCAGCCCCGGCCAATCCAACTTTTCCAGCCGTTGGCCCTGCGCCAGCCAATGTGCAGCCTTGATCGCCTCGTCGGCCTGGACGGAACTTTCAGCCGGTTGCCAGCGTTCCAGATTGAAGTGTAGCGGCTTGCCGGACAGGCTTAAGGCTTTCAACTTGGCGTTGAGTTTTTGTAGGTCCGCCGCCAAACCGTCCAAGGTTTCCGCGTCAAGCAGGGGAAACTTGTCGCGTAGCGACGGGGCCGTGAGGGCGGGATAAACTTTGCCTGGAACGGCAAACTCAATCGCCTGCTCAAAAGTTTTCAACGCGGCGAGGCGGTGCGGGTCGAGGTAGGTGTCTTCGACTTTTTTGCCGAATTTCGCGCTGCCGATCCAAAACGACGCGCCTAGCGCGAGGGCTAGGCCCAACAGCATCCAATGGGCCGAGCGGAAGATGGATATTTTGCGGCGTGAGTTCATCAGTGCCTCCGATGCAAATGTAGGGACAGGCCGAGGAATAGCGCATTGCCCAACAACGACCATGCGCCATAACTCAAAAAGGGGAAGGTGATGCCGGTCAAGGGGAGCCAGCCCCGGTTGCCTGCCACCGTGACTGCCATCTGGACCAAGCTCAGTCCGACCCAGCACAGCGTCATCCAGCTTAGCCAGGCTTGGTCCAAGCCTGCCGATGCGACTTTGCCCGAAGTCGCCGCCGGATGGGAACGGGCCAGCCGCCACAGCCAGAACACGAACAAGGCCAGCAACACCCAACTGGCATTGCCAAACACGCCAATCAACGCGGTGACGATGTAATCGCTTTGAATCTGCGGGGGCACGCCGAGGCAAGCACCGCTAGCTTCGCCACACCAAGGCGAAAAGCCCAAGCCAAACCCGCCGTTGTCCAAGGCCGCCTCCTGAAACCAGAGAATATGCGCGATTTGGTCATTGCTGGCTAGAAATGGGTGCAGTGCGCTTTCCAAGCGTTCGCCTATCCTCACACTGACTTGTCCGCCAAATTTCAGCAACAAATAAGTCACCGACCAAACATAACCCGCGATGGCTAACATCCCCAAGCCCAACCCCGGCGCTTCGCCCCACAACCCGGCTTGCCACCGCGCGACCAGCAAACCGAAAAACAAGGCCCCGCCATACAAGACCACCAGCAGTGGGCCGAAGTCATCCGTCCACACCAAACCCATAGCGACGAAGCCGAGCAATATCAGCAAAGGCAGCGCCAGTTTCACGCGTAGGCCGAGCAAGGTCAAACGTAAAGTGAGCAGGCTCTTTTTCCACCAAGCTTTATTTTGCTCCAGTGACAGGCTAGTCGAGGCCAGGGCTTCCGCTCGCGCCAATAGGAACCAAGCCAGCCCGGACAGCAGCATGAAGCGGAAAATCTCCGAGGTGTTTTGCCGATGCCCACTGAAGAAAACCTTGATGAATACCAATAGGCCGACCGCCAGCACGAGTCCAAAGCCCCAACCGATCAAGGTCCGCCTGATCCGCCCTGCCGCCAACAACGGCAACAAAGTCCACAGGCTCAAACCCAAACGGGCCAAGGGAATGCTTAAGATCGGCAACACGGAGGCCAACATAAAGGCGAGGAACACATAGGCTTGTTGGTACAGGGCTTGGAAACGGTTTTCGGGATAGGCATGGGTGGATAGGTCTGCCAATAGCATCCAGCCTAAACCCACAAACAGCACGAAGCCCGGATAGGCACAGCGCGATGCAATGTTCACTGGGTTGTCGATGGGTTTCATCCGCACCGACCCTAGCAAGACCGCAGAGCCGACTAGCCAAGCCACCGGCCACCAACCGCCGAGCAGGCTCCCCAGCCATTCCAAATGCGGCCTAGTCAGCGCGTAAGCCAATGCCCACAGCAGTAAGGAAACTGCCAGCCGCCGACTGGGGTGCTGCATTATTGCTGAATGATGCGCCACAGTTCCATCCCCCATTGGCGAAAAGGGTAGGGGCGGGTTCCGAACCCGCCCGTACGGACGGTCCAAATCAAGGTTTTTTGCCGTCTTTGACCGCCCCAGATGCAACACAGCCAGCCCAGTCAAAGACCAAACCAGCAGGTAACGCCACAGCTTGGGGAACATAGCCAAAGTTGCTTCTGCCTTGGCGGCATTGGACTGGCTGGCATGGGCTTGATGCAGAGTGGTCGCGGCAGCTTGGGCAGCTTCCAAAGGCGAGGTTTGCCCTTTGGGCTGGACGGAATCTTGGCAGCGATCCGCCTTCTCGGTGGCGTTCCAGTCTTGACCAGAAGAAAACGCCCCCTCCGGTAAAGCTTTTCTATTGCCATCCAACACCGCCGCCAAACCTACCAAGGCCAGTACAGCCCCGGCATCGTCCCTCAGTGCGGTCGAATTAAGCCCCTCTCCATCCGGCAATGCTGTTGAATTAACCGTGGGAGCGGTTTTTAACCGCGATTGGGTGTCGGATCGTTCGCGGTTAAAAACCGCTCCCACATGGGATTCTGGTTGAATGTTGGCGGGGTTCTTAGTTTTAACCGCATTGACATTACCCCCTGACTGCACGGCCTGACGCGACAGAAAGGCAAAAGCGCATTCAAAAGGTCGGGAATAAGCCGAGCCATGGCGGAGATTTAACCGGTAAGCTTCGCGGTAAGCCTGGGTTTTTTGCTTCCATTGTTCCGACTCGGTTTGTTCGTCATCGTCCACGAAACCCTCTTGCGCCTTGACCCGCCAAGCGTCCCGTTCGCGCTCGATAGTTTCCATGGGTTGGTAAAAACTCCGCGCCCAAGCGGCATGGGCGGTTTGCATCTGGGTCAAAACCTCGCCCAGCCGCGCCCGCGTATCGGCGTCCATGGGCTGCGCTGACGGCTGGACGGCAGCGGATGCTCCGGGCCGCATCGCCCGCCACCTTGCCCAGCCGGTGGGCTTGCGGTATTCGTCGCACAGTTTGCCATCCCTGCCTGATAACCAAGTATGAAACTGCCCACACACCAGAAGCAACCAATCCGCCCGCCTCGCCTCCGCTAATGTCTCAAGCCTCAACTCGCCGTCGCGTTGATAACGCCCGTCCGCGTTCGCCAACCACTCCGCCCCGCCTAGTCCGCGTCCCAGACTAGCCAGCCATGCCAAAGCCAGCAGGGTCAACAACAACTCCACGCCGCCACGCCCGATCCGCACCCTACCCATCACAGCCTCCTGATAGATTATTGATTGATGTTACACACAGGCCCCTGTGCTGTTATCGGCAAAGGTTTGCCGACTGATGGCGATTCGTTTTGGAGTGTCAAGGCTTGCCTTGACAGGCAAAGCGAGCTTTGCCACTCCGTGCGTAACATCAATTATTGATTAACCGCAACCGACTGCAAAACTCAGCGCCAAGCCGCCGGAACCAAGCCGGTTTGGCTTTCTATTCGGGATAAAATCCATAAAAAAGTTACCATTCACTCTTCCCTGCCTTATTTTGCACAATTAATGTAAAATTGAAACTGAAACTTTCAATTTGTATCAAAACCGTCCATGATCCCCCGCACCGCCGCACAGACTGCACAACGCCTTGCCCAAGGTTTCCCGATTGTCGCCATCACCGGTCCACGCCAAGCGGGCAAGACGACCTTGGCGCGGGCGGTGTTTGCCGATAAACCTTATGTCAGCCTGGAAGATCCGGAAGAGCAGGAATTTGCCGCCGCCGACCCGCGCCGCTTCCTTGCCCGTTTTGCCGAGGGCGCGGTCATCGACGAGGCGCAGCGCTGCCCGGAGTTGTTCTCCTATCTGCAAACGCAAGTGGACTTGCGCGGGTGCATGGGCGAGTTCATCCTGACAGGCTCACAACAGTTCGGTTTGTTGTCCGGCATCACCCAATCCTTAGCCGGACGGGTGGGCTTGATCCAATTGCTGCCGTTTTCGTTGACGGAGTTGCAAGGCGCGGGGTTCTTGCCGACAGATTTGGACACGCTGCTGTTCCAAGGTGCTTATCCGCCCTTGTATGATCGCCCCATCAGCCCGAATGACTGGCTACCCAATTATGTAATGACCTATCTGGAGCGCGACGTGCGGCAACTGCTGGCGGTGCGCGACTTGGCGCTGTTGCAGCGTTTCCTCAAGCTATGTGCGGCTCGCACAGGTCAATTGCTGAACCTGTCTTCGTTGGCGGTCGATTGCGGGATTTCCCATGTCACCGCCCGACAATGGCTGACGGTATTGGAGGCCGGATACATCGTTTTTCTGCTGCGCCCTTATCACCGCAATTTCGGCAAACGGCTGGTCAAAACCCCCAAGCTGTATTTCTTAGATACCGGGCTTGCGGCGCACTTGCTCGGCATCCGCGATGCCGCGACACTTGCCACTCATGCCCAGCGCGGCGCATTGTTTGAAACTCTAGTGGTGTCTGACTATGTCAAACGCGCTTTCCACATCGGCCAGCCTGCCGACCTGTATTTTTGGCGCGACAGCACCGGGCATGAAGTGGACCTGCTACTGGAACAAGGCGGCAAGCTGCAAGCGATGGAAATCAAATCCGGTGCAACCTTGGCCCCGGACTGGTTCCAGGCTTTGCGCCGTTGGCAGGCGTTTGCGGGTGGGGAAGCCATCAGCCCTCAATTGATCTACGGCGGGGATGCGGCTTATCAGCGCGAAGGCGTGCAGGTTTTGGGGTGGAGGGAACTGGCTAAGTTGCATCACTAACAATAATAACTTAAGCTTAAGTTTATGAAAGCACGTTTATTGCTGGATACCAAAACCGTTCTGAGCGATGGGCGTATCATCCAGCGGAAAATTTGGCACTTGCCCGAGAAAAACGATGACTCTGTTCATGGTTTCAAATATAGCCTCTATTGTGGCTTAAATGGGAAAACCATCGTCCGTTACGACAACGAAAAAGGCAAAGGCGACCATCGGCACATTGGCCCTTACGAAACAGAAATGCCTTATTCATTTGTATCCTTGGCAAAGCTGCTTACTGACTTTGCAAAAGATATTGAAACGCTATCAGGAACCATTGAATGAAACGCATTGAAATCGGAGTCATTGATCCACAAGCCGAACAGTCCGCGCTACTGGCATGGGCGGAACGGGCTGATTCAGGCGAATGGCTCCCAGATGGGAAAGCAACCCTTAATTTTACCTCATTCCGCCAATTACATGACACATTGACAAGCAAACGCATGGATCTGTTATGGTTTGTAGCCCATCACGAGGGTTTGGATGAACCTCAAATTGCCAGTCAAGCTCAAGATAAATACCCCAACTTAAAAGAAGACATCAACTTATTAACCGAATTGGGCCTGTTGGAGTCAAAGGGAGGCAAACTGTACACGCCTTTTGACGAGATTGTGATGCACTTCCCATTGCGCGAGGCGGCATAGGTCCGTAAACCCGAATGGGAACTTGGACACGGGCAATTTTAATTCGTGGGAGTGCTCTTTAACAGTGCCTGACGGGTTTTGCAATCCCGTTCGCAAGGTTTCGTGCCTTGGCGATGGCTTCAGGCTTGCACAAAACGCAAGCAGCGGGGTTACAAACCCCGCCGCGCCGTGCAATTCTCTTTTTGGCTCAAAGCCCCGTCATTTCGGCAGGGATGACGAAATCCGGGCCAAGGACGGTAACACGCCACCCGATTAAGCCCTTTATAAACGTCTAGATTGCCATCCCTGGTCGCTGGATTGCGGCATCCCTGCCAAAATGACGGCTTTTCTGGCTTGGCTGCCATGAAAATACGGATAACATCCCTGGGAGGGATGTTATCCGTGGGTTGCCGTATGGCAACTCATCGTCAGGGTGTCGATACGCATCGACATGAATGTTGGGCTTGTGTATGACGACAAGCGATAGGGCCAAAAAAAATCGCCGGCTTTGCCGGTAAAGGTAAAAAGAAAAAAAGAATAAGGAAAAAGAGCAAAGCATAAAGGAAATTAGTCCTGGGCGAGACGGAAGCCGTAGTAGACGCCCCGCTTAGTTGGAACGTCCCCGTTGCGGACGGCGGAGCGCAGGGCCCGCGGTTCGATGTCCCACGAGCCGCCCCGCACCGCCCGGCGGTCATTGGCACTATTTGTGCATATTCTGTCGTTACCATCATATTGATCCGTATAGGCCGAACAGGTCCACTCCCAGACATTGCCGTGCATGTCATATAGCCCCCAGGGATTCGCCGGGTAACTGCCAACCGGCGCGGTCTTTTGCAAATAAACGCCGGTCTTCGCACCGCAGTGATTGTAGTCGTAGTTGCCGTCATAATTGGCCTGCCGCGTGTTGATGCAATCGCCAGTGGAAAACGGCGTGGAGGTTCCGGCCCGCGCCGCATATTCCCACTCCGCTTCGGTGGGTAGGCGGTAAGCCTTGCCGGTCTTGGCATTGAGCTTTTCGATGAACATTTGAATGTCGTCAAAGCTGACTGTTTCCACCGGGCAGTTATCGCCGCATTGCTTGAAATTGGACGGGTTGGAACCCATCACCGCTTGCCATTGGCCTTGGGTGACTTCGTATTGGCCGATGCTGAATGCCTTGATTTTCACCCGGTGGCGGGGTTGTTCGTCACTCCCAGCCTCCGCTTCACCCGGTGCCGCGCCCATCATGAACTCGCCCGCCGGTAGCCGGACCATCTCCGGGCAGGCTGGGCAATCGCGGAAGTGGTTAGGCTGGGGACGATCCAAATCCGTAGGGGCAGGTTCCAAACCTGCCAGTGCGACGGGTTTAGAAACCTCAGCGGTGAGTTTAGAACCCACAAGGGCGGGTTTGGAACCCGCCCCTACCAGACGTTTTAAATTGTTACGCGCCAACCCGGCATGTAACCCTTCGGGAAATTGCTGCAAATAGGCTTGAAAGTCTTCCTGGTCTTGGCTGTTTTTGATATCGTTCCAAAAACCCAGTTCGACCGTCGCCGGGTCGGTTGTGGTGGGTTTGGGTTCGGGAGCGGCCTCGGTGAAATAAAAATCCACCAAGGTCTGCCCCTCTGGATAAGGGTGCTGCGGTTTGGGTTTGTCTTGGGTGGCGGCCATGACGGCACGGGACACTTGCTTGAAAACATCCTCCACTTTGAGTCTAGGGCGATCCAATGCCCGCAGTAGGTGTTGGGTGAACAGACCGTTGCGGCCCTTCCCGTCGTCGGCTTCTTCGCCAGGGCTGGCGGCAAACCACAGCAAAGTCTGGTTGGGTACGTCGGGCATACGCGCAAGGCCCCGCTGTGCGGAACGCCCACTGCCGGGGTAAGGGTTGTCGCGGCAGGCATCGAAGATGGCGAGCTTGAGTCCGTTTTGCACCGGATCAAGGGCGTTGATGACGCGCTTGATATCCAAGCCCTCATATTCCAAGTCTTTATCTTGGTTGATCTCTGCCTTTAAGGGAATAAGGTAATTGTGGCCCTCGAATTGCGCCCCATGACCGGCGTAATAAAAAACCGCGTCGTCTCCGGGGCTTAGGCCGCTACGGAAGTTTTCCAATTGTTGTAACAAGACTTTTCTGTTGGCATCCTTGACCAAGATTACCTTGAAGCCTAGGCTGGTCAACTTGGATTCCATGTCTTCGGCATCATTCAAAGGGTTCAGCAGACGCTTTTCCGCATAGGCCGAGTTGCCGATAACCATGGCCTTGCGCTCCGCCCAAACGTCACCCACCCCAAAGGCCAACAGAAATGCCAAAGCGATCAGCCCGTGCCTTTGACAGTGCAAACCCATGCCTCCCCCTTAAATGCAATTATGATTGAGTGATTTTTCGGCCCTATCTTATCAAGAAAGCAGGCCAAAAAACGTCCGTTCGTTCCTTTAGTCACTTAAGATTTTGCTAAGGTTTAACCACCCCTACCTGCCATAGACGCAAGGTTCGGTCAAACCCGCCGGAGACTAAGGTTTGTCCAGCCGGACCAAAGGCGAGGGCGGTGATGCCGTCGGCATGCCGGGTTTGCGCCAGCAGGCAACCGTTGCGGCTGTCCCAGACGCGCAGATAACCGTCGAGGTCGGCGGAGGCGAAGCGTAGGCCGTCGGGCGCGAAAGCCAGCGCGGTCAAGTTTTGCGGATGACCTTCCAGCGCATTGCCTAGGGGCTGGCCGGTGCGGGCATCCCAGCGGCGCACCGTCTTGTCCCAGCCGCCGGTGACCAGCAGCGAGCCGTCGGGGCTGAAGGCCAGCGCGTTGACCGGGCTATTGCCGTGTCCGCGCATTGGCTCGCCGATGGAGTCGGCGTTATGGACAGAATCGGCCTGGGTCGCGTCCCAATGCCAAATGCCGACCATGCCATTGCCGCTGCCGGTGGCAAAGGTCGCCAGATTGGGACCGAACACGGCGGCGGTCACGGCTGGGCCTTTGACTGGCTGGCCTACGCTATGGCCTGAGCGGGCCTCCCAACGGTAGAGGCTGCCGTCGCTGGCAAACGAGGAGAATTCCCGCCCGTCTTGCGTGAAACCCAGCGCGATGACCTTGTCGCCATGCCCAGCTAGAGTAGCGCCTAGTGGCTGGCCGCTGATGATATCGAAACGCCGCACCGCCTTGTCGCCACCGACCACCAAGATTTGCCCATCGGGGCTGAAGGCCAATGCCTTGACGCTACCCTGCTGGTGTGTGTTGAGTTTGCGTGGTTTGGCGATGTCCGCCGCTTGCCACAGCGTCACCCCGCCGTCTTGCCCGCCAGCCGCCAACAATTGGCCGTCCGGGCTGTAAACCAAGGCACTGGGCTGGCTGGTCAAAACCGGGCTTGCGGTTTGTGGCAGCAGTTCCACGCTGGGCGCGGGGCAAGTGCGGGGCGTTTCGGTCGCACTATTGGCAATAGGCGGGGTAGGCGCATTCAACCAGCCACGCACGGTGTCCGCGCCAAAAAACCACACTACCGCCAGAATTAACCCGGCGGCAAACAGTGCCAACAGCAAACGGGACTGTTTTATCGTTCCCACGGTCTCCGTGGGAACGCCTACTGTGTCGCTCTGCGTCGAAAACCGCCGGAGCGGTTCGGGTTGCATTCCCACGCTGGAGCGTGGGAACGATAGAATAGGGGGGATTTCCTCCGAATCAGCCAACGGCGTGGCAGAGGCTTCCGGCAATGCCAAGGGTGTTGCCCCCGCCGCCTCAACACGGCAGACTTCATACGGAACGAAAAGCCTAGACTGCGCCCAATCGTCCTCTGTCCATGCCGGACGACAGCGTTTAAGCTGTGCCTCAATGCGTTTGATAAAACCATAATGCGGCAATTCGCCAGCCGGGGCGGCTTGGGCATAGTCCTGTGTCCAAGCATCGGCCAGACCGTGCAAAAAGGTTTCCAGCGGTTCGGGCTGGTCGGCTTGGGATAGGCTGCGACTAGCCAGTAGCTTGCGCAACATCACCCCCAGCGCGTAGAGGTCGATGCCATAATCCAAACCGCGCCAAGCCTGCGGGGGGCAGTGGCGGCGGTCTTCCAACAACACCTGTTTAAACCAAGGCGATACATAATCTGCCTGTGGGCTGTTTGGGTCTATGGGCAGGTAGTCTTTAAGTTCCCAGCCGGGACCATCGGGCCAGACGGAAAAGGCAAAGTCGATCACGCGCAGTTCGCCATAATCCAGCCGGATGCCGTTTTCGCCTAAAGGGTCGCCTAGGTAGGCCAAGCACAGGTTGTCGGCCTTGATGTCGCAATGGACGATGCCCAGTGTATGCAGTCCATGCAAGGCTTTAAGGCAGGCCCGCAACAGCAAAGCCACCTCGCCCGCCTCGTCGAACAGGCTGACGCATCGCCCCGGCTGGCCTTCCCGAATGCCGCGCAGTTTTTGCCAATTATCCAGCGAAGGCCCGGCATCTTGCGTGTCCACCCGCTCGATGCCGCCCGCTTGGAATTTTAATAGGGCGGGTTGGACAACCTGGGGCATCCTCGCCCCGCCGAAATGCCCGACGAAACGGGTTTCCCGCTCGGTCCAATAGCCGTAATCCACCCCGTTGGGGCGTCTCAGGAAGCGCTTGGAATACACCGCCCCCTCTTCGCCGCGCAAGCGTTTGACCTCCACATGATCGGTGCGGCGGTCCAATGACGGATGCTCCGGCCCGCGTATCAGCCATTCCGTGCTTCCGTCTAGGAAGAAAAACCGTTCTAAGTCGGTGCGATGCTTGTTCAAGATTCCCCCGGTTGGCATTGTGGGCAGCGAGACCGACTCAGTTTTAAAAACCGAGTCGGTCTTGTACCCCGTTAATTTTACGCAAGTCTGGTGTGGATTGGTTCGGGATATTTTTGCTCGTTACACTTGTTCCCAATCGCTACGATTTGTACTACCCGCTGTGATGCTTAATCAAACACTTGCGCATAACGGCCAAGTTACCATCCATGGCACTGGATTCCTGCTTCCCGGCAGGAATGACGGCGTTTTTGCCAAACTGAGAATTACTGATAACCGGGTCGGCAACTAATTCTGTTATGATGCATTTAATGAGAACCGTAATCGAAACGCCCACGTTCAAAAAGCAAGCTGACGCTTTGTGGAATGAGGATGAACGCCTAGAATTTATCACATGGATTTCTTCAAATCCGTTGGCTGGCGATGTGATACCCGGTGCTGATGGCGCACGGAAAGTGCGTTGGTCAGCCAAGTCCAAAGGCAAACGCAGCGGGGTCAGGGTGGTTTATTTCAATCTATCCGCGCAGGGCGTTGTCTATCTGGTTGCGATGTATGAAAAATCGGAACGAGAAAACATAAGCGCCAACGAAATCAAAAGGGTGACATAGCATGGATATAGACAAAATTGCCAACGCCATAGAAAGTGATGCAGCGATGGTTTTGCCCGGTTTGCGGGAAAGCCTGACAGAAATGCAAGCAGGTGCATCTGGAAGGCATTACACGCCCGAGCAATTATTGGTTAGTTCGGTGCGCAAACAATTGGGCTTGTCGCAACAGGCTTTTGCCGATTTGATCAAAACCCCCGTGGCAACTTTGCGCGATTGGGAGCAAGGGCGGTTCCCCCCACCGGGTGCGGTGCTTTGTTTGTTGCAAATCACCCTCAAGCACCCCGATGTCTTGCTTGAGTTGGCGGCGTGAATCCAGCAGCAATTCTCAGTTTGTACTGGTTCCCAAGCACCAGCTTGGTAACCTTCGCCTTGCCAGCTCCAGTTTGACGTTGATACCGGAAGCCGGAGCTTCAAATACTGCAACGAGCAAATGGACCATCCATCACTATCGCTCCGTATCAAACCGCAGAGCGGCTAAGTGCGCATTCCCACGCAGGAGCGTCACTGCCATTAAGTTAAGAAAAAGCGCGTCGTTCCGGCAGGGATCGCCGGAACCTAGGCTCCATGGATGGTATAGATTGTCGGCATCCCTGCAATCTGGATTCCGGCGGTCCATGCCGGAATGACGGCTTAACTTAATGGCAGTGACGCAGGAGCGTGGGAACGATCAAAAACCGCAGAGCGGCTAAGTGCGCATTCCCACGCCGGAGCGTGGGAACCCCCAAAAAAAATCGCGACCGCTACGCGGCTAAAAAAACAGAGAAGAGCAGAGCAAAGCCAGAGAGCAGAGAAGAGCCAGAGTACAGAGACTACAAGAATGGGGACAACACAATACGAAACCCGTAGTTGTAGTAGCGGCCGTCGGGCTCGCTGCTGTAGCGGTAGGCACAGCGGACGTGGTTCTGAAAGCTGCCGAACGAGCCGCCGCGCAACACCCTTCTAGCACAATTCGTGCCATCATCCCATGCGCTGCCATCCCCCGGCGCACCCTGATAGCTGTCATGATAGCAATCCTGCAACCACTCCCAGACATTACCGCTCATGTCGTATAGCCCGAACGGGTTCGCTGCCTTGCCGCCAACCGGGTGGGTTTTACCGCCGGCATTGCCGCCGTGCCAAGCCACCGCGCCTAAGTCGTTGCCACCGCAGTAGAGTGTATCTTGCCCGGCCCGGCCGGCGTATTCCCATTCCGCCTCGCTCGGCAGCCGGTAATGCGCCCCGGTCTTTTGGTTCAAGGTCTGGATGAATTCTTGCACATCGTTCCACGACACTGTTTCCACCGGGCAGTCCGCGCCGCAATCTTTGAAATACAATTCCGGCGGGGCGGAACCCATCACGGCTTGCCATTGGCCTTGCGTGACTTCGGTCTTGCCTATCGCAAACGGCTTTACCGTCACCGCATGGCGCGGCTTTTCGTCATCATAACACTCGCCATCCTTAGGCCCACAGCCCATTTGGAAGCTGCCGCCGGATAGGCTGGCCATTTCGATGCCGAATGGGTTGGTGGTTAGGGAATCGGAGTTTGCGGTCGGTTTTCTCACCCTCACCCTGCCCTCTCCCGGTGGGAGGGGGTTCTGTTCCGTAGGGGCAGGTTCCAAACCTGCCGATGTGGCGGGTTTGGAACCCTCAAGGGCGGGTTTAGAACCTGACCCTACCTTATTACGCGCCAAACCGGCATGCAGACCGCTTGGGAATTGCTCCAAATAGGCTTGGAAATCCGCCGGGTTTTGGCTGTTTTTGATGTCGTCCCAAAATTTTTGTTCTTTCACCGCCGGACTAGGCTCGGGGGCTGCAAGCGGGGCCGCGTCGGCGCAACCGGCAAAACAAAACACACCCTTGATCGGTTCGTTGGAAATCCATGGCGTTTGCACTCCGCCAGTGTCCTCTTTGACCGTCAAGCCCACGGTGTTGAAGGTGTCCCATAGCCTCAACCCGCTTTCCGCCATCGCTTTGGCCAGTGCCGCCGTGTAGGGGCTGTTGCCGTTGGGCGGGCCGTCCTTGGCTTTTTTGCCGATGCCAGCGGCATAGGCTATCAGGGTTCCTTCCGGCGGTTCCATCACGCCCAAGCCCGCTTGGCTGCCACGCAAGCCGCGCCCATTGAATGGGTTGTCGCGGCAGGCATCCAAGATGACAATATTCAAGCGCGTCCCGGCATCTTGCATCAACCGCAGCACCGTCGTTGCATTGAGGGTCTGAAAGTCGAAGTCCGAGGGTTTGAACGGGTTGGCGTCCACCGGCAGCAAATAGTTCGTCCCGCTGATTTCATTGCCATGCCCCGCATAATAGAACAAGGCCACGCTGTCCGCCCCCAAATCGCGGCCAAAGGCTTGCACGGCGGCCTCCATCTTGGGCCTGTCCAAGTCCAGCAAGGCATCGCCCCCGACCAGTTGGAAGCCTAGCCCCTTCAAAGTTTTGGCGATTAGCCGTGCGTCATTGCCGGGGTTGTCAAGGTGGTTGATATGGCGGTAGCCGCTATTGCCAATCACCAGTGCCACGCGACGTTCGCCAACCGCCACCCGCGCCGCCCCGCGCCCGTAGTCTGGGATGGCAGGCTGTGCCAGTGGCATCGACAATAATGCAAACAAGATTAAAGCAGAGCGTTTCATGAGTGTACCGATGGATTAATGATTTTCTGCTCGTTCCCAAGCTCCAGCTTGGGAATGCGGTCTTTGAAGCTCCAGCTTCCCGAGGTACGTTCAACGAACAAGCAGGAGCTTGGGAACCAGCCTGATCTTCACGAATGCGAATGTTATGGAACTTTCAACAAGGCTTTAATCATAGCCAAGATTTGGCCCAGTTCTCCGTCCGTCGCCCGACCCTTTAGCTCGACTTGGCGGGCCTGCCAGTCCAGGCTCTTGACTTGATCCGCCAACGCCGCGCCCGTAGCGCCCCCACCGGTTAAGGCTACCTCAAAGGGATAGCCCTTGATCTGGTTCGTCACCGGCACACACACCATCAAACCCGATTTGGCATTGTAGGCTTTGGGCGAAAGCACTACCGCTGGCCGTCGTCCTGCCTGTTCGTGTCCCGCTTGGGGGGTGAAATGCACCCAGACGATATCGCCCTTGTCAGGCACATAGGCCTTGGTCATTACCCTAGCTCCCGCCCGACTGGTACGCCGAAATCGGTTTCCTGATGGCGGTTTTCGGGGGTGATGTTGGCAAGCAGCGCATCAAGGTCGTAACCGCCTTGCACCGCATCGATGACGATGCGCCCTGCTTCCACGCGCACCTCCACCGCCTGATTCAGCATAATATGGGCGGCTTCCAATATCGGGGCCGGGATGCGGATGGCGGCACTATTGCCCCATTTTTTTACAATGGTCGGCATGGTTTTTTGCTCCAAAACAATATTCGGCAAGTCTAAACCACCCCTGATGAGGTGTCAACATTGTTTATACTACAACGACTTTGGAATTATCTTTGAGGGACAGTAAAATACGCCAGCCGCCCTAACTGGCAATCCTTGCCTAAGCCTTGCAAAAATTCTTCCGGTTCTGGCGGGTTGCGCTGGTCATGGGTGCGAAGCAAGGCGATGGCTTGCGGCTGGGGGCGTTCGCAAAACACCGCCACCAGATCATCCTCGCCGACGGGCAGGACGACTTGTAATTCCGGTAATGCGTAAGGGATTTTGGCCACTGCCTCCGGGTCATGCTGGTCTTTGAGCGGGTAAAGGAATTGCAACTGGCCCGTGCCCGCCAAATCAAACAGCAGAAAAAAGCGGCGGCCAGAGTTGGGTTCAAAGCTAAAGTTCAATCTCTCATCTAGTTTGTGCAGCCCCGTGCCTTGCGTCAAATTGACACGGACTTGCTTGGCGGCGGGCTGGCTGTCCAGTGCCGCCAGTAAACGGTATTTGGCAATCAGCGCGTTCCATTCCGATGCGGTCCCGGCATCCACGTCGGCAAGTTTGTCGCCCAAGGGGCTGATGACTTGCGCCTTGCCCTGTTGGATTTCAAAGCGCAGCCGGTAGCCGGTGTCGTCAAGGCGGGCATGTTGCAAACCGGCCGGCGCTTTGCCGCCAGTGACTTTGATCGGCAAATCGCCGAGGGTGGCGGGGGGTTGCGGTTTGGGTTTGCCGCCTTCGGCAAAGGCCGGTTCGTCGCCGCCACGCGGCACCATGTCGGGGTGTTGGTTGTGGTCGGTCAGCGTGGCCACCCGTTGATTGACATAGCCCTCCAATTCGCCACGGGTGATGCCGGCTTTGCCGTCGCTGTCGGCGGCCCCGGCAAACGCTTCGCTAAAGGCCACGCTCAACGCGCCATGGCGAGCGCCGTTTTGGTTGATTTCCCAAACCGGGTCTCGGTCTTGGTTGGTCGCCAGCAGATAAGTGACATGCGACAGCACTTGCCGGTCGTCGGCGTTGGGAATGGCCCATTCATGGGCCGGGGGATGGGGCTTGTAGCCGCCTAGGGGAGACCCGCCGTCGCGGCTGGGCATCTCCGTGCCAAAGCCACCGCGCAATAGGCCGCCGGCGTGGCAGGCATCGGCGACGAACACCAGCCTGAAGGCCCGCGCCTGTTGCAACAAATCATACAATTCGTCATCGGACAGCCTGCCCCGGTGCGGGTTGACGGGGTCGAAATCGTAAAACAAGAAGGTTTCGTCGAGGTGGTCGTCCTCGTCAAACGGTTGGGAAAACTCCTGCTCCTGCGCACCGTGGCCGGCAAAGGTGAAGAGGATTTGGTCGCCCGGCGCGGCGGTGTCCAACAGGCTTTGCCACGCCGCCTTGAAGTTTGCCAGCGTGGCTTGGCTGTCAACCAACACCCTAGTCTCGGGCAGGTCCACGCCTTGTTTGCGCAAGGTTTCCGCCAGCAATTTGGCATCGTTGACCGCGCCGGTCAGCTTTTTCAGCGTCGCGGTTTGGTATTGGTTGATGCCGACAACAAGGCCGAAAGATTTGGCTTGGACACTGGCCGCGAGTAACAGGCCAAAGGCGGCAATTAGGAGCTTGATGGACTTATTCATGGTGTTCTCCGTTTTAATTCATTACAAAGGTTAGAGGTAGGGCGACCATTCTCATTCTGCCTTGGCAAGCGCATTTTCCGTAGGGTGGGCTTAGGCGCACTTACCAAGAAACTTGGCTTTACCCGGTGCCTTCCGTGCGCCGTAGCCCACCAAACGGGTGGCGAGGCAGCAATGGTGGGCTACGGTGCGCGTCAAGATCAAAGGTAAACGGCTAGGCTCTTCCCATGCACACCTAGCCCACCCTCCAAATACCCTATAATAAAATTAGTTATCCAAGCTTAATTCAACCCGCCGCCAACGTTGCCACAGCAGTTCCTTGGGCGGGTTCAAATCAGAGATTGTCGGTGGCTCGGATTCGCCTTTGCCGTCGGTGGTGATTTTGGCGGTCACGCCTTTGTGCCTTAAGTATTCGGCGAGGGTTTGCGCCCGTTGCCCGGAAAGCACTTGATTGTCGATGTCCTTGCCTCGCGGGTCGGCATGCCCGGTCAGCGTGATGGACGTGGGTTTCTGTTGCAACAAGAACTCCGCTAGGGTGTCTGCCGAAAGCTTGCCGTCCTCGTTCAAACTGGCCAGATTGGTGTCGAAATGCACGGGAAGCATGATTTTACTATGGTCTATGCCTATGCCACGCGCCGCCGCCAATAAGATGCCGTGGGGCTGGCCGTCGCGGGGGGCCGGGGCGGGCCTGCCATAGAGCAATTGCGCGTCGGTCGCCAGCGCGAGTAGCCGCTTTTGCGTTGCCGCCAAGTCCGGCAATTGCTTCAGTGCCGCGTCGTTGGGATCAGTCAGCAGTTCCAGCGCGTAGTTGTAATGTTGGGCAACCTCGCCCCAGTCGGTCGGTTTGCGCAGGCTGGCAATATAGCCGCGCATGCTGGAGACCATCCATGAATTGCTTTTGGCCCGTTTGAGCAGTGCCTCGGCTGCATCGAGTTTGCCGCCTTTTGCCAAGGCTTCGGCTTGGCTGGCCAGGGTGTCGGTAAAATACGACTCGTCCTCTTGGACGATCCGCTCCGGGCAACCCAGGCCCATTTGTCGCAAGCTCGCTTCCGCCGCGTCCATTTGGCTGGCTGTCACCTGTTGCTGGAAACGGCTGTCCAAGGTCTGGCAATCCGCCGCCGCCAACACGGCAGCGCTTGGCAGGCAAGCCATAGCCAATGCTATTAAGTTAAGCCATGTAGGAGCGGCCTTCCCTGGGAGCGCGGGCATCCTGCCCGCAGGAATGGCGGTCAAGATGACCGCATTCCTAGGAAAAGGGAAAGGGGGCTGTACGGTTACATCCGCTTTAAGTTTAGAAACGATTATCATGGTGTACTCCTCAACGAATGATTTCATAATCAACAGCCAACACCGACCAATTGACCGCCCGGTTGGTGCCGTCGGCGGCGTGGAACACTTGGTCCAAGCGGTTGCGTAGCGCGGTCATCCATTGTTCGCCCTGCGGAATCTGGACAATAGTGGATTTTACCCCGGATTGCCCCGCGCCTGGCGGCGTGAGGATTAGGTTGCGGGTGTCGATGGATTCATCCTCGATTAACACCGCCACCACCTTGCCCTTGCCGACGGGTTCTTGTGCGCTAAGGGGAATGCCCATGCAGCCATCGGGTATGCGCAAGGTCTGTCCGGCCGGCACCCGGTCAGTCAGTCCCATGGACTTGCGGCAAGCCACCGGGGTGTAAGCCGGCAGCGTGGCGGAGGGGAAAAGCTGGGTCAGTTTGCCGTCTGCGTCCATGTCGAAGATCACTAGTTTCCCTGCGCGTCCAGTGCGGAATTGGTAGTGCACCGGGTCGCCCAGTCTTAGGGGCTCGCCCGGTTCTAGCGTGTGGTCGCCTCGTTCAAGGGTCAAGCTTAAGCCGGCCTCGTTGCCATGCGGGAAAATCGCTTCAACGGCTTGGACGGGGTTAGTGGGCATGGTCGGGTTGGCAAGGCCAAAGTCGCGGAAATTCTGCGCCATCTTGAACTCGGGGGCTTCCATATTCGGGTCCAAGCCCTGTGGGCAGTTGTTGGCTTGGCAATACTCGTGTGATCTTGCCCTGATGTAATCGAGCAATTCTGCATAAGACACTTGCCCGTCTTGGTTCTTGTCCGCCTTGCCGTTTGCGCCATCGACAAAAGCACCGGTGAAAACGCCCTGCGGATGCCTAGGGTCCCGTCTGGTTTCCAAGGCCAGTTGCGTGGTGGATACGGCGAAAAAGGCGGTCAGTTGCGGGGCAGGATCGAGGAAATTGCCTTCGACCTGGTGCGCTTTTTCCAACTCGCCGCCGCGTGTGATCGCGCTTGCAGCAAACCGGCCCGGTGTCTTGGCATCTTCATAAGGTACTGTGGACAGGCCACGGGTGGCAGTGTCGGAATGGCAGGAATCAATCACCACCAACACTTCGCGGCCTTTGAGTGCTTGGATTTTTAGGTTGATATCATCATCCAGCACATAGTTTTTGCGTGTGGCAAGGTCGGCATCGTGGGCGACTAAAGCCTCATCCAGATTGTCCTTTTCGTCGCCGTTGGTGTCATCGGTTTGGTCGCCATGGCCGCTGTAATACAATACCACGCGGTTGCCCGGTGCGGAACCCTTGACCAGCCAATTGTCGATTGCCTGCAAAATGCCGTCGTGGGTGGCATTGGTGTCTTTTAATTCCCTGATTTCTGCTTCTTTGAAATTCAGTTGCTGGATCAGCATCGTATGGAAGGCTTGCAAATCGTTTAGGGTGCCGTAGAGCTTGCGCACCGCTGGGTCATTGTATTGGTTAATGCCAATCAGCAAAGCCCGGTCTCCCGCTTGGACGGCAGACGGTGGGGTACAAGCTAGCAGCAAGGGTATAAAAACGGCCATCAAGGGTTTTTGAGGTGGTTTAAGCATCGTTTTTCCGTCGTTTTCCTGTTTTATCGTTCCCGTGCGCTGCGCCACGCCATTAAGTTAAGAAAATACTCGTCGTTCCAGCACGGACCGCCGGAACCTAGGCTCCATGGATGGTATGGATTGTGGCATCCCTGCAATCTGGATTCCGGCGGTCCCTGCCGGAATGACGGCTGTGTCAACAATATTGTATCAACTCCCCCCTTGGCTCAGGTTCACCACTTCCACCCGGCGGTTTTCCAAACTGTAAGGGTCGGACGGATTGGCAAGGCGCTTGGAACCGAAACCTTCCGCGCTGAGGCGACTGGCAGGCACACCTAGGTTGATCAAATGCCTGCGCACGGAATAAGCGCGGCGACGAGAGAGGACGCGGTTGTAGCCGGGGTCGCCTTGCAAGTCGGTGTGGCCGTCTAGTCGGTAGATTTGGTGCTGGCTGACCGGGTCGCGCATGACTTTTGCGACCCTGGACAAATCCACCTGGGCATCAGAAGTCAGGTGGGCAGAGTCGAAATCAAATGTGACGCGCTGCAACACGACGGGCATGGCCGAGGCTTGGTTGGTGAACATGGACCGGGTGCCGCCCTCCTCCTTGCAGTATTCAGGCACGGCCTTACTGCCATTGAGGGCTGTAAACAAGGAGCAGTCTTCGGTTTGACCGTTTAGGATCATCCTTCCGCCAGGGTCGGCGGAAGCTAGGACGGTGTTGAATATCAACGCAATGGCTATGAGAGGCATCAGGGTTTTCATGGGTGTCTCCAAGTTGTGTGGAATTTCTGCGTGGTTAGTTACGGCAACTTTATTCTGTGTGTGACAAGTTGATGGTTTACACAAGTTGTTTCGGGATAAAAATAGGCCGCGTATCGATCATGTCAGCTCATGGGAGTTGTTTTTACCCTAAAGTTTCAGTATTTGTCGCTGTTGAAAACCGCGCACTCAATGCGACCGCGACCATTCCACCGCACACACTCTTGCACTTTCCGGCACTCCGGGCAAGCGGTCGGGTTCTAGCCAACTCGGGGGTGGGCCGTGGTTGATTCCTGCGCCTCTGGAATATCCCTCGTCAGACTTGGGCTGGCCTTTGGGGGTTATATCGTAGGCGGAAAAGCGGCTGGGCAGTTCGGCGGGCAGGGTGACGAGATAAACCCAACCCTCGTCCATCGGGATTTGATAGCGCGGCTCGCCCGTATCGTTGTCGGGAGTCAGTGCGATCCAATCCTTTTCGTTGGCATTGCGGTGTGCTGCTGCGAGGGCATAAACAAATTGGCCGGGGGCATCCACTTCCAAAAAACGCACCCAAGTCTTGCCGTCCCCAGGTTCAAGCTGCGCCTTGGGGCAATCGAATTTCGTGAAGGTCTGTTGGACTGCCCTCACCCTGCCCCCTCCCGGCGGCAATTTTGTTGAATTAAGGGTTCCCCCGTCGTTCCGGCATGGACCGCCGGAACCTAGGCTCCATGGACGGTATGGATTGGTGGCATCCCTGCAATCTGGATTCCGGCGATCCATGCCGGAATGACGGCTTAATTCAGCAGTATTGTCTACAAAGGGAAGAGGGTTCCCAGCCCACAACCAAGCGACAACACCCAAAGCCAGCAAAACGGCTAGCCATCTAATGACTCGCCGTGCAGCCTTGGGCATCGTCGCGGGTTTGGAGATAAAATGGTAATGTGACATTGGCCTGACCTTTCAAATAGTTTTCCACCGCTGGCAAATCCAGCCCACCCGCCTCTGGCTTGAAGTAGGCTTGCAAATTCTTCTTCAACGTTTCTGCATCAAAAGCTTGCCATCGGTTTGCCATCAACACCAGCAGGTTATCCTCCGCCGGACCTTGTAATTCCACACCATAGCGCCACACCGCGCCGGGGCTAACCCTTGCTGGGCTTTTGTTGCGCTCTGATGCGTAAGGGACAAAAACGCTATTGCCGGTAAAGTTCCCCGTTTTGCCTATCAGCACCACCGCCAGCGGGTAGCCACGATAGCCCAAGGCAGTCAATAGCTTATGTTGCCAAGTATCGGACTCGTCGCGCCCGCCCACGCGGGCCAGCCAGCTTAAATACCCCGTGACAGGGGCAATCGGCATCGCGCCTGTTTTAGCTAGGGCTTGCCGGGTTTTCGGCTGACCCTGTTCGTAACAAATCAGGAAAGGTTCGGCTTTGGGGATTTGCCGTTCCATAGGCATCCATTCTAAGGGTATGGGCTTGCCAAGGAAAACCGCCATGCTAATCAAACCCGCCAATACCGCCGCCGTTCCCAAGCCGATAGCGGCTAGACCGGCCCGACGCAGCCAAAGCCTGCGGGTTTCGCGGGCCAACATTGCGTTGCGAAGCTGAGTATCGGCACTGGGGTCTATGCCTAATTTTTGGGCAGCTTCGGCAAAGCTTGCCACCGGGTGGACGGCGACACCGGACGCTTTTAATTCATCGACCACCGCCAACTGTTCCACCAATGCCAGTTCCCCGTCTTCGGCATAGTATTGTGTCGGCGTGAAGACCATGGACAAATGGCTCAATACGCCGCCGCCACGCTTTTTTTCCAACATTGCCTTCAACTTGGCGGGAACGTCGCCCACGGGTTCCACCGGCAGGTCATTATCGGCACTGGCATCTTGGGCTGTGCCCAAAGCACCCGTCGCCGCCAGCACGATGGCTTTGTTTGGCACCAAGTGGAGCAATAGCGCAAGGCCCAGCCCCAAGTCGGAGCTATCCTGTTGAATCATGCCCACCCATGCGGCACCCTCGGCTGAAACGAGCCGACGGTCGCGCAGTGCCTCTTCCAAATCGTCCGGCCTGTTTCCGGCCTCTTCGGAATGGTTGCCAAGCAGGCGTCTGACCGCGCCCAAGGCGGTAATGCCACTGTTATAGCGGCTCAACTTTCCGAGCAGGTGGACCGTCGGCTCCAATTTTTTGTCGTCTTGCATCCACGCGGCAGCTTGTTCGGACAAACTCGCGTAGCGGCAAGCCACTTCCCACAAGCGGGCTTCGCGGGCTTGTGGGGGGCCGGATACGAGAGGGATGAAAACTTGGGTTTTTGCCATGATATCCTCTTTAAGTTGTAAGCGTTCACTCCCCCTGGGAGCGCGGGCGTCTCGCCCGCTGAGGGCGGCCAAGATGGCCGCGCTCCCAGCAAAAGGCAGGGGGTGAACGCTTACTTTAAGTTTACCTATTTCGGCCTGCCTTCGCAGACTCGGCAGGCTTCGTCAAACGTTCCGACCCGCCGTACGGCGATGTTGAGAGCGGCCAGTCCGGCGGCTTCGCGCTGTGCCTCATCGCTACCGTCGCTGGCATAGATCAATAAGGTCGGTGATCGACGGTAGCCACGGCTGCGAATGGCACGGAGCTTGGCAACCAATTGGCCGGCCGCCCCGATGTGGATGCGTCCGTCCGCGCCGTCAAACTGCAAACTTCCCATTACGATGGCGTACTGGTAAGACAATGCGGCAGGGGCACACAGGAACGGGCATAGTGCCAAGCCCAGTGCCGCCCCGGTCGAGTTGGTGAGGCCAAAACAAGGGCTGGCGACGCGCACTTTCACCGCCAGCGGCGGTGGAACCTCGGACCAGGCGCGCCGTGCCGCCGCTTCCGCCTCTTCCAAACCGGGTTGCGCCAAACGCTGGAAGGGGTTGTGCCTATCGACAGGAACACTGGCCGGTTCGACGGTGAGTTCCAAAAAGCCGATCTTGTCCGTCTCGCCGAGTGCGGCAACCGGGATAAGTAGGGTTTTAGCCGCCATCGCCGGACTCGACCAACACCAAACACGGCTGGACTAAGGCCAGTCGGGCCTGTTCGTTATCTTCGACGGTTTCCTCGCCATTGCCATTTTCATCCAGTTCAAACTCAACCAGCGTGTCGCTGCCGTCTTGCAAGGTAAGGCCAACCGTTTGACCGGCGTAACTGAATGCGGCAACCCCCAAGGCTTCGACATGAAGGCTAATGAGTCCGCCCAATAGGGTCGTGGTGAGCCGGAATGCCTCGTTTAAGGAAACCATTGGCACTGTTGGCAAGGGGAGTTGGGCTTCCGTCGCACTGCTCGCCGCCCAGCGCTGGAATTCCGCCAGCACCGTCAGTGTCCGCCCCGCCCCGCCGCGCCCGACCCGTTCCAGCCAGTCGGGCAAGTTCTCCTTGGGTTGTCGCTTGGGCAGCGAGGAAAACACCTGATCAATCTCTTCTTCGCTGGGCAAAGGGGCGAAACGCAGGGTATGCAGGGTATGCCAAAGGTTTTGCCAGCGGGTGCGCTTGGCGTCGGTAGTGGATATTGTCGTTGTCATGGTTGTTGCCTAAGGTTTCAATATTTACACTCATCTCCCTAGGGAGAGAGACTAGTAGGGGTGGATACCCGGCAAGACCGACTCGGTTTTAAAAACCGAGTCGGTCTCTTCCTGATTTCATCCCCGCACCGCCAATAATTTTTTCAACAGCCTGGAAGCCTCGGCTTGCAAACGGTCGTTCAGCGCATCCGCCGCCAAACCGGCGTAATCGGCATCCTGCGCCAGCAAAGCCTTGAATGATTTGCGATTGAACAGGCCGTCTCTGCCGCGCATGGGTTTTTCCTCCACGACCACCCAGCGGAAATACGCCTCCACCAATGGAGCCACTGGCTCCGGGTGGGTTTCCAGCAGCACATTGGCAATCAGCGAACGTGCGGCGTAAAACAAGCGCACAGCGGCTTCGTCTGCTGCCAAACTGGCATAGCGAGGGTCTTCGTCTAGCAAAGCTTTAAAGCCTTCATCTTCCAACAACCCGCCTGGACCTTCCACCTCTCGGCCTTGCAATAGCACCTGACGGAAAAACCTGTCCAACAGCGGGTTTAACACTAAACGCGGCCCTGCGTCGCGGTGGATTTCCGCCAACGTAGCCAAAGCCTCGACATCGCCGGCTGGGTCGGCTTTGCCGTCACCTTCGTCGAATGGCTGCCCCTCGCCCTCGTCGCCGAGAATGTCCGACAGGCTGACCACTTGACTGGCTCCCCGGTACAACATCGCCTGCCCCTCTTCGCTGTCCAGCCACTCATTAAAAGTCTCGAAGCCGCCGAGGTTGCCTTTGCCGCCATTTCTCAATAAATTATCAAACGCTAGTCGGAAGGCTCTTTCCTTATCCCCGTCCTGCCAGTCTTGTGTGACGGAAGCCTCTTCGCGCAGATGGGCAAGTGCTTTCAAGCGGTCTATGGAAGGGGTATCCTGGTGCAGCCAGTCTTGCGGCAGCAAGCCGCAGGCCCGCAACCAGACATAACGGGTATTCAAGGAGTTCACCACGCTTTTCAGCAATTTGCTGAAATCCTTGTCCAAGGAAAAGCCGGTGGACAGGGGTGCGGGGGTGATTTCGGCCACATCGCGCAGGCTCAACTCCTCACCTACCTCCTCGGCGCAAGCCCCCGCCAACAGCCAATACGGCCCGGAGGCTGTGCGGCGGTTGCGGGCAGTCGCGCCGATGTTGTCGCCCTGACGTTGGCGTTGCGCCCGCAGCGCCAAGGCCGGCTTGTGGAACCAAGTCGCAGGCATGCTGCTGGCCTGCGCCAACCGCCGAATGTCCGTCGCGGCCCATTCGCCTAGAGTCCGGCTCAACTGGCACAGGCGTTTAAGCAATAGATGCGGATTGGTGGGGGTGTCGCCGTTGCTCTTCGCCAAGCCCAAAGGCTTCAGCCACAACACCTCATTCACATAGCGGCTGGCTTCGGCATGGATTTTCACCGTGCCAAAACCGGGCAAGAAGTGGCTTTCCAGTAGCGTGTGCGGCGCAGCGTAGAAGTCCCGGAACAGCAGGCCGGCGATATACGGGTTGCGCTGACGAAAAGCCTGGGTTTGTTCCTTCAACACTTCAAGTGACTCGGTATTGGGTTCGTCATCGTTTTCCTCCTCTTGTTCTTCGGCCTCATCCGCCGCATCAAGCCTGTCTTCCTCGTCTACCCGCCTATCCCGCTGTTGCGTGGTGCTAGTCTTGCCCGTCTCCCGCCGCCAGCCCAGCAACAGCAGCAAACTGATATAGAGCCTGTCCGGGTTGGCGTTGGGCTTCACCCATTCGCGTTCCATCAACTCAGCCAAGTCTTTGCTCAAACGATCTAAGATGTGCATGGGTTCCTCTTTGATTGGATGCCGGGGATGGTTGTCCGGCAGAAATAGGTTCGGGATAAAAACCGTTCCGGTTTTTACTGAGAATTGCTGAGTTGTTGCCAAAAGGCTGTTTTTTAATCATTGAGATGATATTATTCGAGTGAAACGGGAATAACTAATAATACTTTTGCCTACAAACCCATGCGATTAGCTGATGAAGAACAGTTGGCCATCCGCGAAACCATTCGCCAGGCCGATGCCGACGCAATGATTTACCTGTTCGGCTCACGCATCGACGACGCTGCCAAAGGCGGCGACATCGACTTGCTGGTGTTATCCAAAACCATCAATCTGATGGTCAAGCTGGACATCCTGGCACAACTGCACAGCAAGCTTGGCGAGCGCAAGTTCGACATCGCCGTCTATGCCGATGCCACCCGCCCGTTTCCTAAAATGGTCATGCATTCCGCAATACCTTTATGAGGCAGGAAAAAATTGCACTGCTGCAAGAAGAATTGGCTGGCCTGCAACTCGCAGCCTCCCACCTTGAATATTCCGTGGGCAGATGCCGCGATTTGATCGGGCAAGACGACCTGCCGCCGGAGCAACTGGAACGGCTAGAATCGCTCACCAGCCGCTTTGCTCGGCTGGCCGACTTATTAATCCAGCGCAGTTTCCGCTTGATTGATGAAATCGAACTGGAGGGCGGCGGCACCCTCCTTGACCGCATCTACAGGGCTGAAAAACGCGGTTGGGCCGATGCCTCAGACCTGATCAAAATCCGCGAATTGAGAAATTTGATTGCCCATGAATACGCCAGCGAGAAAATGGGCGAAATCTATGCTGCTGTTGACGCGCTGTCCCCTGCTTTATTGGCGGTCGTGCCCAAGGTGGTGGATTATGGCAGCAACACAAGCCGGTTTTCACGAATTGCCAAATAAGCTTGTCAAATGGATATAAATGGATATCCTAATGGATATGCTGAATACAAAAACACTTTCCATCACCCACGACATCCTCTCGCTTATTGCCAAAATAGACGAATTCAAGGGCGCATGGCGAGCACTCGGGACGCTCGCACCAGAAAGGCTGCTTGCCCTGCGCCGCGTGGCAACCATTGAAAGCATCATCGAACAAAACAAGCAGGGCTATTACCTTGCCCTCCGTCAGACACAAGGCACCAACCGTACCGAATCACCCCAATGGGGGGCATGGGTGCTATTCTTCCTGCGTTCCTTGGACGCACAAATGACTCGCCTGAAAGCCAAAGTCGAACGGGAAAAGCTTATCCTTGCCGTTCTCCCGGAACTCTCATTGCAACTCCTAGAGTTGGCGAAAGAACGCGGAAGAATCACCGTACAAGAGGCCGTCATACTGACCGCCGCAAGCCGCAACACGATCAAACTGCATTTGCAAAAGTTGGTCGCGGCTGGCCACCTTACCCGTCATGGGGCGGGTCGAGGGGTTTGGTATAGCTTGGCGTGAACGACTTGGTTGAGAAAAAATAGCCTTGCATTCAGCATCGACCGGTGCGGCCAGCAATTCTCAGTTTGGCTCGAAGTGCCGTCATTTCGGCAGGGATGCCGAAATCCAGGCCAAGGACGGTAACTAGTTGGTGCGCAAATGTTTGATTAACGGTACAGCTTATTGATCCGGCACACCCAAGCGGGCAAGGTTTTTTCTAGCATCTTCGTCACCCTCCGCCGCCGCTTTGCGATACCACTCGATGGCTTTTGGCGATAACTAAAGCGACTTTTTGACCATCGGCGTAAGTGTTCGATAAGAATGTTGATAGCGTAGCTATTGCAACAACACTTACTAACTGACGTTACGCAGAGGTCCCGTTGCTGTTATCGGCAAAGGATTGCCGACCTACGGCGATTAGTTTTGGAGTGCCAAGGCTTGCCTTGGCAGGCAAAGCGAGCTTTGCCACTCCCTGCGTAACACCAGTAAACTTAAGAATTGTTGCCGTCTACCGCCCACTTGAGCAGTTCTCGCACACTTGGATGACATTGCCGACACTGACGATGTTCTCCCGAGGCGGCTGGCCCGTTCCATTGCCGTAATAAGAGCCTATGGACAGGTTCATGTTGGAACTGCCGCCTACACCAGCCGGTTGCTGGCCGTTGCCTTGGTAGACTTGGACTTGAGTTTGCTGCGGCGGCTGTACCACATTGGCATAGGCTATCGCCCTGGCCGCCATGGCGCTTTGGCCCGCGCTGAGTCCGCTGTCATCGGCCTGTGCCGAGCAGGCCATGGTCAATAATAGAAGGATGCTGGAATACGTTTTCATGGATGTTTCTCCTGGCAATTTGCTTGAGTTGCTGGAATGTTGACCGAGGCGGTGGCGTTCCGCCCTAGGGCTGTCTTGTGGATATTGCCGACCTTTACATCCACCGTGTGGCAACCCGGTTTGATAGAGTCTGGCAACGTGCCTATATTCACCGAGGCACTCGCCCCGTCGCCCTTGGCGGTGGCACTAACATCCCCGGCTTGGACCTTGACTGCAACCGGGTCGGCGTTGCTTTGGGCCGGGTTGCCGTGGAGTAAGGCTAAGATCAGTAGTGGGTAGGCACAGCGAAAATTGATCTGCATTGGTTTCAGCCTCCGTTTCCCTCAGAACGTCGTCATTCCGGCAGGGATTGCCGGAATCCAGATGCCATGGAAGGCAATTTGACGCTCACAAGTGTTTGATTTAGCTAATTTGCCAACCCCCAATTTCACCTCCCTGTGGACTGGATTCCGGCAATCCCTGCCGGAATGATGGGGGAAATCTTAATTCAACCGCATTGTCTCCCCCTGTCGGCTTCGCTCCCCTCTCTCTTCGCTCTCCCCGCAAGCGACTGAGGGGAGAAAATGCCTGAGAGATTATTGGCGGTAGGATTGCACCCCGCCGATATTGATGCTGCCCGACGCGCCGTTGCCCTGGACATTGGTGGTGATATTGCCCGCCTGCACGGTGGAAGTGTAAGAACCGTTGATATCGACATTGCCCTGGATGCCGGCGACGTTAATATCGCCCCTGGCGTTGGTACCGTTGACGGTGGAACTGACATTGCCGACGTTGGCGTTGGTGCTGTAGTTGCCGTAAATCGTCACCGGGAAGCCATCGGCGAAGCTGGTGGTGGCGGAACCGGCCAAGAGGACGGCGATCAGGGTTTGTTGGATGGTTTTCATGGGTTTTGCTCCTAAGTTAAGTAGTTTTGGGTTTGGGTTTTTGTCGGTGTCTATAGAAGTAAGGCGGCTTGCATTTCGCCCTCACCCCGGCCTTCTTCCGGCAGGAGAGGGAGGTTCATGTTGCTGTACTCCTTCAACCTTCAATGCTTCCTTCGGGATAAAAAGCACCGCATCCTTCGGTGCCTTGCTGCGACTACTGGTGGTAGCCTTGGATGCCGCCGATGTTGCTTAACGAACTGGCGTTCTGTCCGGTGGCGCTGGTGCTGATGCTGCCGGTGGTGGCATTGGCTGTGTAATCCACCAAGGCACCGCCTTGGACGCCGACGACATTGATATCGGCCTTGGCGTTCTGGCCGTTGGCGTTGGATTGGACATTGCCCACGCGGGCGGTGGTGTTGTAGTTGCCGTGGACCTCCACCACGAAGCCGTCGGCGAAAGCCGGGGCGGCGAGGGTCAAGGCGAAAGCGGCGAAAAGGGTGGTGCGGATTGTGGTCATGGTGTCAACTCCCGAATATTGTTTAAAGGCTTGGGGGAAGTGTTGCGTCCCCCTCGGGAGTTTGTTCGGGATAAAAAGCGGGTGGGGCTTAGTCGGCAGCAATTTTCAGTTTGGCTAGAACGTCGTCATTCCGGCAGGGATTGCCGGAATGGCGCGGGTCGGGATTTGTAATCCCGATCCGAACGTTATGTCCAAGGTACAGTCATTCCTGTGCACAAAACGTTCCGGACGGGATTACAAATCCCGTCCGGCGAAAGCAACAATTCAGACCCCTTGTTTGAACGTTATGCAGATCAACTGCCTTCCCAAAGATCGCCTAGCTCAATCACGATGGCATCAAACGGGGCGGCGGACACTTCGTCTTGGCCTTGATACAAACCAATCACCGTCCAATGCCCGTTGTCCAAGGCATAGGTCTCTAGACTGTGGGCTACCGGGTCTATCAACCACAAATAGGCCACACCGTAGTGGGCGTAGATTTTCATTTTGTCCACCCTGTCCGTCTTCTGTGTGCTAGGCGAGAGCACTTCGCACACCCAGTCTGGCACTATCTCGAAGCGATGGTCTTGCGGTAGTATGGGCATTCGTTCCCGCTGCCAACCGGCGAGGTCAGGAACCAGCACCTCAGTGTCGCGGATAAAATGGACTTCCGGTTCGACCAGTATCCACCAACCACCCGGTCCGCCACGCCCCTTGTGGTAAGGATTGTATAACTCCCCTTCCACGGCGGAGGCAGCCAGGGCGTGTCGTGCGGTTGGCCGTGGCTGGGTATGGAGAACCCCCGCGATGATTTCACCCGTCACATTTTCCGGCAAAACCATCAATTGTTCATAAAGGCTGGTTTCTTTAATGACAGCAGACATTGTTATTGCCTCTTAAAGAGTTTGGCTGGTCCCCAAGCTCCAGCTTGGAAACCCTTGCCTGTCAAGCTCCTGCTTGTTTGTTGACCGTTCCTCGGGAAGCAGGAGATTTTCCATTTTGATGGCAAAACAGGTTAAAACCCCGGGCGTTCGGCGTGCCTACTAACCCGAGGCGCAACCTCCTGGCGAAACTATTTGGCTGTCAAATCCTATGCAACCTGGAAGCAGGCTCATGGACAGCCACGCACCGCGCTCCCCGCATTCTTAAATGCTGGAATTCCGGGATAGGCACACTGGCTGCCTGCGTGGCCGGACTGGGCGAGACGGAAGCCGTTGTTGTCGTTCCGTTTAGTTGGATCGTTCCTGTTGCGGTTGGCGGAGCGCAGGTTCTGCGGTTTGTTGTTCCACGAGCCGCCCCGCACCGCCCGGCGGTCTCTTCAGGCCCGCTCCCGTTGAAAGTATACCGCATCGAAGATGGCCCTGCGTAGCCCCTCCGTATTCGCATGGCTAGCGTGGCCTATCCAGCTTTGCACCGAGGCATCGACAGTGTCCCAATCAATTTGCCAGCGGGCATAGGCGCGCGCCATGCCCCGCAGGCGTCTGCGGAAGCGGTGCCCATTATCGCTACGCAAACGTCGGGCATCGCGCCTGACCTGATAACCCAACACATCCACCCAATCGGTGGTCCTGGAAATTTGCCGTTTGCGGGGATGCAGGCATAAGCGCAAACTTTCCAGCCGTTGCCCCATGGCCGCACACGCTGCCCAAAGCCGTTGTTTGTCATCGTCCAGCAATATCAAATCATCGACATAACGCAGATAGGCCGGAACGCACAAGCTTTCTTTAACCCAGTGGTCAAAGCCATCCAAATAAAGGTTGGCAAAAAATTGGCTAGTCAGATTGCCGATGGGAATGCCCCGCCGACGCTCCAACGGGGTGAATAGGTCATCGCCGGGAAAGATAAAAGGCGAGTGAGGTGGCTCTGGGCTACCGTCAATAATGCAGTCCAATAAGCGAAGCGTTTCTGCGTCTTTGATGCGGCGGCGCAACATTTCCTTGAGCAAGCGATGGTCAATACTGGGAAAATATTGGCGAATATCCAGCTTGAGCACGTAAGGGTAGCGCTGGGCATAGTCTTGGTATCGGTTGACGGCGGCGTGGACCCCTTTGCCTTTACGACAGGCATAGCTATCGTCGATGAACCCTCTGTCCAAGAGTGGTTCAATAACGTTCATCAATGCGTGATGCACCACGCGGTCGCGGAATGGGGCGGCGGAAATCACCCTGGGTTTGCGTTCGTAAAGCGTAAATTGACGATAGCGGGAATTTGTCCAATTGCGGGATGATCCATAGCAATAGCTCGTGGCAATCGTCAATCGCTTTGGGTGTCGTTGCAGCCATAATACCCCTCAAAAAAAATTCGCCGGCTTCGCCGGTAAAGGTTAAAAGAAAAAAAGAAAAGGAAAAAGAGCAAAGCATAAAGGTAATTAGTCCTGGGCGAGACGGAAGCCGCTGCTGCCGCCCCGAGTAGTGGGATCGAACCCGTAGCGGGCGGCGGAGCGCAGGGCCTGCGGTTCCCTGAACCACGAGCCGCCCCGCACCGCCCGGCGGTCAGTTGCATCATTATTGCTTAAACACTTTTTTTCGCCGCCAGAATATTTGTCCTGATAGGCCGAGCAAGTCCATTCCCACGCATTGCCCAACATATCGTATAACTGAAAATCATTGGGCTTGAAACTACCGACCGGGGCGGTGTAGGCGTAGCCGTCAGTGCAGTTGTGGATAGTCCAAGAAGACGACCAGCCTGGTACATCCCGCTTGGTGGTTTGATCGGCGACATTGGCATATTGACAGGCATCGTCGGGGTTGTCGCCCCAATAGCGGGTGGTTGTTGTCCCCGCCCTTGCCGCATATTCCCATTCCGCCTCGGTGGGCAGGCGGAAAACCTGGCCGGTCTTGCCGTTCAGCCACTCGATATAGGCCAGTGCGTCGGTCAGGCTGATGCACACGGTGGGGTGCTTGTCGTTTTGGTCAAACCCCGGCTTGCGCCAATCTGCACCGGACTGTTCCCCCCACGAACCGTTGTTATACGTCCAACACGACGGCCCGGAAGTATGGCCTGTGTCCTTGACGAAGGCCGCATACTGCCCCCTAGTCACTTCATATTTTGCTAGGTTGAATGCCCGCACTTTGACTTTATGCTTTGGCTTTTCGTCAGCTTCTGCATCCTTGTCGCTGTCGTCCGAACCCATCCAAAACTCCCCCGCCGGTATCCGCACCATGTCAATGCCAAAGTCTGCAAGGTCTGAATTGGGCTTCGGAGATGTGGGGGGAGGGTTAGTGTGGGGGCGGTCCAAATCAGCGGCTATTTGTTGCAAATGCTTAATTTTGTTCTTCGCCAACACGGCAAAGCGGCCTTGCGGGTATTGCCTGAGGTATTCCTCGAAGTCCGCCGGGTTGTCGCTGTTTTTGACGCTGTCCCACACACTCAGTTCGACCGTCAGCGGGTCGGGCTGTGCGGGTTTTGGCACCACCGGCGGCGGGGTGGTTTCGGGGGCTTGCGCCAGATAATAAGTGGCAGAGTGGATTCCGCTAATGACCACCTCCGGGTGTTGCCCCTTGTCATTGGTCATTTGTGCGGACACGTCGATGAAGAAGGCGTTGATGTCCTTGTCGGTGTGGCGGTCAAACTCGTTCAGCCAAGCTTGCGTGTAGGGGCTGTGTTCTTCGCCTTGCCCGTCCTTCGCCAATTCACCGACACTGGCCGAATACGCCAGCAAACGATGCCGGCCTTCACTCTTAGGCCGTGCCAAACCGCGGAACGGCGAGACATTGCCGAACACCGCCCGCGAGGTTTTCTCCAGCTCGGGAATCTCGCGGCAGGCATCGAACACGGCGATGGCGACCTGGGCTTGCTGATCCAGCCCGGTGATGAGTTTGTCCAACCCGACCAAGTTGCGTTTCAGCAGATCCATGCCTGCTGCACTCTGTAGTCTTTGCTGTTGAATGCCGGGCAAGTCCACCGGCACCAGATAAGACTCGTTGTCTATCTGCATGCCATGCCCGGCGTAATACAGCAACACCATCTGCGCCCCCATCGCTTTGTTGTGCAAATCCTCGTCTGCCTGTAGCATCTCGGCCAGGCTCAAATCCGCCTGCACGTCGTCGCGGTGGACCGGTCGCAATAGCTCAAACCCGGCTTGCTTCAGGCGCACGGCCACGGCCTGGGCATCAGCCAGCGGGTTTTTCAAGGAGCCTATCGCTTGGTAGCGGCTATTGGCGATGACCAAGGCCAGCTTGCGGCCCTCGTCCGTATGCGCGGGCAAGGCGGCTGCCAGCAGGGCCATAAGCAACAGGGCTTGACGGTGTGTTGGGCGGTTCAAGATAGCATTCCTCATCAAATTACAGCGTTTTTTCTTAACAAAGAAAAATAATAAAGGACACTCAATCAAACCACCAATTGTGTGAATTGCTTTGCAAAATGATATAACTCAACAAGTAACTCTTCGATATTAAAAACGCTGTATCTAAGGCACCCATAACCCACCCAAGGAAAATGCAATTTCGGCGAACGGCGGGGCGCTAACTTCGTCGGCTTCTTGCCATGCGGCTTCCAGCAGCCAATGGCCTTCATGCAGCCGGAACACTTCCAAGGTGTGCAAAATAGGTTCAACCAGCCATAGCCATTGCACACCTTGCTGGGCGTAAATCGGCATCTTGACCACGCGGTCGGTACGCGCCGTGCCGGGGGACAGCACTTCGCACACCCAATCCGGGGCCAGGGTGAAATAGGCTTCCTCGGGAAAACTGGGCATCCGTTCCTTACGCCAGCCAGCAAGGTCGGGAACCAAGATTTGGCGGGCAAGATGCAACTCTGGCTCGTCCAATATCCACCAACCTCCAGGGCCGCTGCGGCCTTGATCGTAAGTCGGGACTAGTTCGCCGCCGATGATGGACGAGGCACGGGCATGTTTCGGCGCGGGCCGGGGCTGGGTAATCAACTGTCCATTAAGGATTTCACCTATCAGGTTGTCGGGCAGGTCGAATAAGTCTTCGTATTGCGCTTCTCGTAATGCGGGTTGGTTCATCGGTGTCCTCGCTAGTTTAGGTTTATTGTACCTGAATCGGCAATTCCCCAAAGGCTATCGCCCCTGCCGCTTCGCGCCGGTATTGGTCGGACAAGGCGTGTAAGCTAGGGGCTGATACGGGTGTGCTGCCCAATGGGCCTATCGGCCACGAATCCCCTGCTGTTAATATTCCGTCTGAGACAACGCAGCCGATATTCTCCAGCCCTAGCGTGTCCATCACAATTTGCCGTGGAGAAGCGGGGCTGGGCGCAGTCACTGTCATGCCCGCCATGAGCAAGTCGTCGGGCTGCTCGGCAGTGGGAAAGATGCGGAAAATTTCTTGTTTGTCGTTTTGTAAAAAACATTGCACATGGGCATCCCGGTCAACGCTTAAATTGACCGCCAGTGTGGTGCCGGGTTTTACGACAGACCCAGGCACGGCTTGTAGCGTAAGAAGCGGGGTGGAAACGGGCGGCTGCGGAACCGATGGAATTGGCTTGGCAGGCGTATTGTCCAAGCGGTGTTGCAGGCTGCGGTATAAGTCCAGGTCCACCCGGCCAGATGCCACCAGTCCGGCATCCTTCTGGTAACGGGCAATGGCATTGCGGGTAATCGAGTCCTCCACACCATTCAGTGGGCCGGTGTAATAAGGCGGATGGCCGGGTTTGCCCGAATCGGCTAGCATGGACAATTGTTGCTGGACAAAGCGGGTGCGTACATCAGTTTCCATGTCATCAAACGCTTCTTGCGCCTTGCCGACGGCATTGGCTTGGACGGTTTCTCCGGTCAGGCATTGCTCGTAGGGGACACCGGCGAGGCGGCCTAGCAGTTCCACCGTGCCTAATTGAATCAGTATACGCACAGCTTGGTGCATCCCTTCCGTGCGGTCCAAGTTGACATTGAAATGCGCACCCAAGGCGCTGACATGACCGCTGAGGTCCGCACCCGTGCTGCTGCGCACCACGGCGATGGAGTTCTTGGTGGTTAAGCCACTGACAACTTCAAGGCTAGGTATGTCAAGGATTTGCATATCCACCGTCACCACCGTGACACCTTGGTTCATGCTACCGCCCACACCGGCTTGGGCATTGCCCGTGCCGCCCGCGTCCAATCCGCCGCTGACTTGGTCCGAGGTGACATTATTATCAGCCTGGGAAATGGAACCGGTAATGATGCGGTCGGGAAATGAGAATGCCAGATGGTGGTCCCCCATATACCTGCCCCAAGTATTGATTGCGTTCACATCCAAGGGCCGATAGTTGGCCTCCCCATTGATGACACCGGGCGTGGAGATGGCGGACAGGTCCATGAAAGTGTAGACATTGCTTAAGGAAAGCTGCCCAATGCTGGTTTTCAGCATGTCCAAGCCACTGCCTAGAACGAGTTTGTCGCCGGCCCGGCTGGGTATTCCAGGGGAAGTCAGCCGTTTATGGGGGACGTTGTGGTCCCGCAACTGCCGGTCCAGACAGCTTAAAGCCAAATCCATGCTGGTGAGGTTGCGCATGGGTGCGGTCTGCGGCTGCTGGATGGTGTAAGCCTTCGGCGGGGCGGTCATGCAACCGGACAGGGCGAGGGTAGCTGCCAGACTGGCGAGGGTGGTTTTCAAGTTTCCCATGGTATCACCTTAAGAATTGTTGTGGGGTCCATGCTGAGGGATGGATTCCCCCTGCGTGTTCGGTCAGCCGCTGTTGGTAGCCAGCCGCGAGTCTTACCATCCGCTTCAGGATAAAAATCCCATCCGCCTCGGTATGTGGACAACACTCATTTTTGAAAACACTCTTTACAGTGAGACATGTGTCGCTGCGAATGAAATCGCTAGCTGAATAAACAAAAGCCAACAACTTTCAGTCGTGCGGGGAGAGAAGAAGAAAGCTAGAGAGCGGGGGATACCTAGACGCAGGGTCCTTGCAGGCACTTCTCACATCGGCGCTAATGGGTAAAAATATATTTATTAGTCTATAACTAATAAAGTATAGTTATTAATATTATAAAACAAGACAATAATCCTTGTCTTGCAATAATCATTATTGGTTAAATCGGACACCAACCCGCCTCGACCCAATCCTGCCATCCAAGCGTTATGACTTTTGGCCACACTCACCCCCCCCCGTGCCGCGTCCAGAATTCCCTTGGGGTCATAATCGGATAATGTTCCGATAGCGCCAGCAAGTCTTTATCCCCAGTGACGAGGTAATCGGCACTTGAAGCCTTAAACGCCGCGAGGAAGGTTCCCAGTACAGGCAAATCGTCAATATCGCGCAAAGCCGGTTCCGTGTTGGGCAGTGGCTCTATGGTGTCGGCTTGTATGGAAAGGATGTCCACCAAATCGTTCATCTCCACCTCGGTCAAGCCATGGCGGTGCGCCAAGCGGGGCAGCACTCGGCGCAACTCCTCTAGGATATACGCGGAAAGCGTCACTTCTATCGAACCGTGACGCCATGCGGCCATGATCTTGCCCGGTATACTGGATGGATAGGCGATGCCTGATAGCAACACGTTGGTGTCAAGCACCACGCGAAGAGTTGGCATGGTTTCTTAGCTTTCTTTGGCGGAGGAAATCGCCAGCGCCCGTTCGAGTTCAATGGCTGCCTCGATTTCGGCCAGTCCTTCTGCCTCCGGCACATCCGCAAAGCCAACCTCAATGCGTTGGCATAGTGCATCGAAGCGGTTCTGCAAGCGCCGAATGCGTCCAAAAAGTTGTGCATCGACCAAAGCAGCCACAGGCCTGCCGTCCTTGTTGATGATGACGCTGTCGTGACGATACTGCACTTGGTTGAGCATTTCCCCCAAGTTTTGCCTGAAGGTAACAGCACTAATTTCTGTAATCATGACACTTCAATTATTATAACCATATCGATCATTATGGCGCATAAGCTATGCATGGTCAACAAGGTATCTGCAACGGCTTCTGACCGCTTGCATATGGTCCGAGATATGCCGGAACCTCAAAAGCTAGGCAAGGGGAAAATTGTCTGGCATTGAAGGGCCAGCCAAAATTCTTCAATCCCCAAACTCGCCGCGCCCGCAGGCGGCGGTGAATTCCTTCCAATCCTTCCCGGCCTGTATTGCATAAGCGTGGGCATAATCGAGCAGGGGTTTGCGCCAGTCGCCGCGCTGCGCAAATCCGATCCACTCGTCGGCGATGGCCGAGCCTTGCCGGCCCGATCCGCGCAGGTGGCTCCACGCCGCCAGCTTGCCCATGGCATCCAGCACTTTTTCCAGGCGGGATAGCTTGCCGCCCCAGTTCGCTAGGCACAGCCTGTCGGCTGTGGGCATCAGTTCGCGCAAGACATAGGCCTCCCCCCCGTTGATGACAGGGGCCAGGAAAGCCGGGGCAATGGCCTGCCCCCGTGCCTGCAAGGCGACCACCCGCTCCGCCTCGTTCCCCCAAACCGGCTGCGGCAGCGGCACATAGGGCCGCAAGCAGGCGCCGGGCTGGCATTTCAAATCGAGCAGATAATGTCCGTCTGCCCCGGCATTGCCGTCCACAAGGGCCACATATCGCTCAAGGCCCAGGCTGCCGGTCCCGGCGATGCGGCGAGCGATGTCCAGGACTTTGAAAAAACCGGGGTTTTCCTTCGTCTGCGCAAACCGGGCCACCAAGGCCTCCACCTTGTCCTTGCTTTCCCCATCGGCTTTCAAAGTGTGCCTGCCGTCAATGCGCAGGCACTTTCCGCCTTGCTCGGTGCGCTTGGCAATGAACTCCTGGCGGGAGCGGTTTTTCAAGTCCTTCAACAGGTCTCGGACCATGCCTTTGGCGGTGTCCCGTTCAATCCACCGCGCCTTCCCTGCAAGCAATTCCGCCGTGTAGGCATCCAGGAAAACTCGGCACAAGGCCTGCGTTTGTGGGGCGTCGAGTTCCAGTGTATCTGCCGCCACCCACACGCTGGTGAGAAAACGGGCCAAATCCCAGGTGGCGGGGGCTAGGGCAGATTCGTCGAAATCATTGATGTCGAAATAAACCAGCCGGTTGTCACCCTTGTAGCTGCCGAAGTTCTCTAGGTGCAAATCCCCGCAAATCCAAGCCGCAGGCGTGGCGCCCAAAGGGGAATCCTTGGGCCAATCCTCGTAGAAGAGATGGCAGCTTCCACGCAAAAAGGCGAAGGCGTCCTTGTTCATGGCTTTGTACTTCATGGCAAGGCGCTCGGGTTCGCGGCCCTGGTTAAAGGCTTTCAGGCGTTCTGCGATGCGGCGTTCACGGGCCATGGCGTTCCCCTTAGGTGATTTACAACAAAGAACATACCATCAAAAAGCAACTATTGGCTTGATGAGTATGTCCCATTTTGGCAATTCTGAATCACGCTCCAAGCGCTTCTCAATTGCCCGCATAGCCTTTTTTGTAACT
>Ga0209083_1000556_pt1 | contig 53235 bp, 35 predicted proteins | sample AM7aDNAmetaG_FD_184132 | JGI IMG/M metagenome (GOLD analysis project Ga0209083, IMG submission 184132) | Freshwater microbial communities from Finland to study Microbial Dark Matter (Phase II) - AM7a DNA metaG (SPAdes) (version 3) | ecosystem: Environmental > Aquatic > Freshwater > Lake ...
TGGATCTCGACCTCTCTTAATTTAAGAATGATCTCTTCGGGTTGAAGCCTTTTTCTCGCCATTTTCTGCCCCTTTCTTTGCCAGAAGTCTATCACAACAACTGGCTCAGTTTTCGGGGGCTAGGTCAGTGGCCGGCTCCTTCTTTTTTTCGGGGATCGCGGCACAAATAGGCTCAAATTCGCCCGCAAAAGAAGGATGCCCGAAGAAATCCAGTTTCACGTGATCGGTATGAAATCCCGGGCTTTTCCAGATCACGACCGCCTCCCCACGCTGGAGCGCCCGGATCTTGTCCGGCTCCACCCGGAATTCCTGCCCCTCCCGAATTGAGCCCACCCCCGTGAAATCCTTACCGATGAATTTCTGCTCCGTCTGGTAGGTGGAGATCAAAGTTCTCCTTGTTCCCCCGATCTTGGTGAATTTCTCCACAGAATCGGGATCATCCTGGCGAAGGATGATCTTGATATTGGTGTTTTCGATCACCTGCTGCTGGAAGGAGACATCACGCCGCACGACGAGATCTCCGAGCGATTGGTGGAGCAGCATGATCCCAAACCCAGCGGCCCGGGCCTTATTCAGGAAATCGATGAAATTCGTATCCAGAAAACTCGACGCGTCATCGACGAACACGGGATAAAAATGCCGCCCGGACTCCCGCGTTCCCGACTGGATCTGGCTTGAGACGGTGCGGATATCCTGCAGGATCATCCTCCCGAGGCGCTTTGCGGTTTCCCCGTACCCCTGGAGATTCAGCTGGAAATAAACGATCTTGTTTCGCTTATACGCTTCCAAAAGATCGATCGCGGGATTCCGGACATTCATGAGCGTTGAAAATTCACTGCGGGAGGTCAGGTAGAGATCCGCGATAAGTCCCGACAGAAACTTATGATTCTGATCGAATCGATCAAGCATCTTCCCGAGATCCGCCTTGAGCACGGGATCCAGGGTCCCTTCGGCGAGTTCTTTTAAGGCCTTAAAATCCGTCAGGTACCTGTGCAGTTCGCTGAAAAGTACCGGAGGAGGCTCTTCCGCGCCTTTCTCGCAAGGGCGAGACCTCAGAGCGTTTAAAAGCGTAAGCGTCGCCTGCTCGGCCATCCGCCGGTAGAAATCCTCGCTCCAGACCATGCTCCCGATGATCTTATCCTTAAGCTCCGTAGCGTTCCCGCGCAGAAGCGGGTTATACGTGTGGGATTTCTTTGGATGAGCGAGCGAGAAGAAATAAAAGTCCGCAAGCCGTCCCGTCTTTTTAACAACGAAATGGATGCGGTCCAGAAGCTCAAGATCCCCTTTCCCGTCAATCACGATAGCGCCGCGTCCGCTTTTGATGTCGTGCGCTAAAAGCGGAAGAAGCACGGACTCGCTTTTCCCGGTGCCGGTCGATCCCACCACCTCGGCATGCATCAGACGCTGTTCGTTCGTAAGATAGACAGCCTTCCCTGAACTCAGGCTTTCCCCGAGATAGGATCGTAACGGATCCGAACGGAGCCGGTCCCGACGCATCCGTAAATGTTCCGGCTCCCGTTTTTTCCCCGAATCCTTCAAAAGCCGTTCTTTTTCCACCGCGGTGAAATACGCCACCGGCAGGAAGAATGGCAGGAGCACTAGAAGATAAAACAGGTAAAAGAGCGCTCCCTTAAAAGCAATCCTCCAAGAAGGATCCATCGCTCCTGACCCAAAAACCCATCCCAAACCCTCGTCGATCCACCGGAATGCTACGATCCCGCCAAGAATGATCCCCCCAAGCGCCAGAGCGGCGACCGCTTTTGCAACAGGGTGAGCGATCTTCGCAAACGCCTTCAAGACGAGCCCGGCCGTCCCAAGCGGGATATGGATCAAAAGCCCGGCAAAGACATTGAAAATCAGGGACTGCTTCGCCCCTTCCTCAGTCCTCGCCATGGAGTTTCATAAGATCCTGGCGAGGATGAACGAAGCCGCTTTATTGACAAAGACGGCCTCCGCGCCCAACCGGAGAAGGTCCTTATACTCCACGAACCAAACCTTCGACGGATCGTAATCAAGATCCATGACCCAGTCTTTGATCTCCCTGCCCAGGATCATAAACACGCGCTCGTACTCCTTTGACTGCGCGTAGCCCGCAAAAAGCGCTTCGTATCGTTTCTTGCCTTTTGTTGAATTCTCCATCTCGATCGCGATCCTGTTACCGAACACGTGTAAGACTCCGTCCGGGACCTTGGCCCTGAAATCGCGGTCCTTTAAAACGCGCTCGCTCGTCCACACGTCAATGCCGTGTGCCCTGAAAAAAACGCGAAGCGTCGTCACTTTGAGGTCATGGTCCATGTTTACCCGGTAAAAATCGTTCATCCTGAAAAGAGGCATCCCGCCCGCGAGCCCTCTTTGGAGAAGCTCGCAAAGCCCCTTTTCCGTCAAAAGATACACCGGAAGTTTTCTCTTCAAAGACGTCTCTTTCGCCAGGTAACCCGCCTCGATCAGTTTCTCAAGACGGTGGTAACACGCCCCCGCAATGACGGATGACTTCTCCCAGAAAACGGATTTGACGTGAGCGTACGCCAAATACCGCTGCTCGTGGATCAGGCGGAACACCTGAATGTCCCTCGCCTTAAGCACCACAGGCCCTATAGCCTCATCCTCCGCCTTCTCCTGACTGGTTGTATCGTTCTTCTTGAGATCTTCCATCCTCGCACGTCCTTTCCTGATCGCTATTCAAACAACCTTGAAGGGTATGGCCCCAACCCCCTGCCAGGAGCCATAACCCTTCAAGCCCAACAATCCTTGTTACCGCCCGAAACGCGCCAGCGTCCTGGTAAAGGACTCCAATTCATTCACCAGATACCCCGAATCCCGCAGCGTATCGCGGGTACTTTTCGGACTGTACGCAACTGCCTTAAAAGCGGGCTGAGAAACAACCCCTGAAACCGGACCGACGACTGCCCGTCTCACGTTCACATTGCCCCGCGAGAACAACGGCACGGCCGCTTCAGCCTGTTTCATAACTGCCGGCTTTTCCAAAGAAGCTTCCAGATACCCCGCACCCCGGTTCAGAAAAGAAAGAGTGGTGAACGCCAAAAAAAGCATCACTCCAAAACCCAATCCTTTCTTGATCCAAAACGCAACACCCAGAAACAATCCCTTCAAAAACTCTCCAAACGACCCAACAAAACTACGAGGCTCCCTAATCGCTTTTATCATCTTCATTTTCTTTTTCTCCAGTCTACGTTCTTGGATTCGTCCCAACTTTTTTGGATTGGGCTGTTAATTCTTAAATGTTCTCTCTATAGTCTTGGGCATAAACAGGGGGGCTGTTCATGGTTTGTTTACATTTCCACTCTAGAAATAATTATTTCCTCACTTTTACTCATCACTTCCCTCTCCAACGCAATCTGAAGTCCTTCCCGAACCCTTGACTCCCGACCACCGTCCCTAAATTCCCCTAAGAAGAGGGACGGTGGTCGGGAGTCTGTACAGTTCCGCAGAACTGTACAGGGTGAGGGAAGGACGCGACCCAAATGCGTTGGAGAAAACAGCGGAACTCAAGACAACATCAGAACTTAAATCAAAAGAAGATTCTTAAAATCAGGAAAGAAAACGGGACGAATTAACACGAGGATTGAAATTTCAGGCAATTTTCAATTGTATACCCTCCCATTGTATAGTTTTCGGATCCTGTATACCCGAGAAAATCGATTGTACAGTCCCGATCAAACCGCTATTTTCTGCAATCCAAGGAAAAACTCGCCCACCCAGCCGCACCTCTCGCAGATCCGGCGGATGCCGGGAAACGACAAGGACTGCTCTTTCCGGCAAATACCGCAAAATGCCTTTAGCATCATCTTCCCCCCGGTTTCATAGACCAGGTAATGCCCCATATGGTCACTCGTTCCACAACTTGAACAGGATGACCCGAAATGAGTGCCCTCGATCATCGAATTACCAACGCTGAAATGCGTTTTTCCGCATCCCGGGTTGGGACACCTCAGCACATGCATCTCATCCGGCGGACGATCCCCCTCCTTTTTCAGTAACTTCGCTTTCCCCTGTTGTTGAGTCTCCATTTTCTTTCGGTCCTTTCCCTTCGCTTTATTTTTTGCCGCTAAAAACAAAAAGCCCCGTGACAGGTACTCGCTTCCTCATGCGATCCGTCTTTCAGACGCAATCCATGCCATGTCACAGGGCTGTAAAAGATAATTTTTAGTAAAACGTAACTTCCCAACACGCTCCAGACGTTAAGCGAACACTACCTCTGCCTGAATGTTCCCCGAGGGGGTTCTCCCCCATAATGTTTCAACTATGAAGATTAAAAGTATTGTTGGCTCGAATATCAGAAAATACCGCAAAAAGCTTTGTATGACACAGGAGCAGGCGGCTGAACGAGCCGAAATCACTACCCCCTACTGGCAAAGGCTTGAATTGGTTTCTCAAACCGATCTTCCATCCCTCCCCACGATCTTCAAGATCGCCAAAGCTCTTAATATCAAGCCCTATCAGCTGCTAAAAGAATAAAGAGGCCGGCGTGCGAGTAGCACAGCTACTCATCACAGGGCTGTTTGTGTGAAAGTGCGCCGCGCCTCCCTTGCATGGCCAATCACACCCTAATCCATAAACAGCCGGAGTTCGTCTCTTACCTGAAACATACCCGTTCATTCAGATTTGGACAAGGGGGATAAGGTCCAAAGATTCAAAGAAACTACTAATAATAGATATATATCTACTATCGATCGTTACGTCAGACAATCTTCTGACTCCCCTGCAGGGTAAAACCATTAAGTTGCCAAGAGCACAAGGAAGGCCACTACTTACAAAACATGGATTTTGAAGCGCTCTGAGGGGAAAGCCATAGACGGAAGAATTTCAAAGGAAGGCGCTACGACCGGATGTCGCTCTACATACAAATAATGACATTTGATGTTCTATAGCAAAACAACTGAAGTCGTATTTAAATTTCCGGTAAGGGTTAATAAAACTGTAAACTCCAATAATGGAAAATTTTCAGCGAATACCTGGTAAGTTAACTTATATGGTCCAGCATGACCCGTTATGACAGGCAACCGAGGATGCATGTCGGCTGCACTTTGAAGATAAACCGATAATAAATTTGTATAATCTAGTTGCAACAAACAAAAACTTGCATCTCTCGATGGGAAAATGGTTCGCGAATAGCCAATTTGCCCAGCCCATTTTAAGTATGATGTATCAAGATGAATTGAACTTCCATTAGGACCTTCAATGTTTTTTAAAATGGCCAACGTATTAACAGCAGCTTTATCCTTTCTCTTATTTTTAATGATAACTTCGTAAATATGTACGAGGCGTTCTCCTGTATGATCGCCATATCTAATTGGAGGTTTCCTCACTATATCGCCCACAACAAGATGCCGTGAATAGAGCGGCGACCAATTTTTTCTTTCAACTTCCTGCTGGATCAAATTTAAAATTTCCAAATGTTTTTTGAACACTCTTGAATTCGATTGAATATATTTGAGAAACCCCTCAAGAGCTATTCCCTTTTCCTGAATAAAAATTGCATGATCAAATTCCAAATTATAGGCTAATGCTAATTCTTGATGAGTAAATAACGAGCCCCTATATTTTCGTTTAAACGGCCAAACCCAGCCTATTGGCTCCCTTCTGAAATCTATAAAAATATAGTAATCGGAAAGAACTAATTCTTTGACAATAGCATCATTGATATCGAATAAATTCTGTACATCAATAGCGACATAAGCCGAATATCTGTTTTGCGGAGACTCAAGCCAGGTTTTAATGCTATCGGCTATTTTCTTTTCTTTACTCGAGTTTTGCCCACAACTAATGAAAACTTTTCCAGGCATTTAATTTTCCTCAATCAATCTCGCGATTTAGTCGTTATGTGGAGCTCCACATAACGACTAAATTACGACATCTGGTTTTTAATCATGACCTTTGGTTATGGGTCGGTTTTTTGTCGCCAAGGCACCAGGTACCGGTCCAAGCAATTAATGGCCTTATTTAAAACAAGCTGAATAATCTCGGTCTATGGAATGCATGTGAGCACATCCCTTAAATTCATCCAACGCCATTTCCATTTTACCGGTTTGCGTCACAAAATTCTTATGATCTTGCCAAGTCGTCCAACCACCATACTGCCAGTAATTCCACGTATACAATATTCCAGCTTCATCCAATAAAAGTCCATTTGGAAATTCTTTACCTTCTATTGCTGCCACTACAGCCATATGAGGTTCAATGTTATGTTTAACAGTGAATTGCCCAATTCTACCAGATGGAATATCGTGCTTATTCTCTGACTTAATCCATTTAATCTGACCACCTTGATGAGAACCGAAGGACGGAAAAACGCCTATCCACACAGTAACATTAGAAGAAATATCCGTCAGACCAACGTTTTTTAAAATTGCTTTTAATTCAGGTCTGTTTTTATCAGCGTCAATCGCGATCGTTTTTACAGATTGCTGATTTACTAGAGCCGCGGCTTTTTCTTCACCCCCCGCGTGGTATTCGATTTTATCGCCCCGGACATAATCTCCAGCAATATATTCATTCTTATCACCTGCGGTAAAATCACCTCCATTAGTTGAGATTTTCTGATTAATTAGGGTGATTGAAAGCACTAGCCCACCGCCCCCTAGTAAAAAGGCGATTATCCATTTTACCCATTTCGTCCACTTCAGAGTCGGTGTCTTTTGAAAAAAACATGCCCTGGTCTGCTTAAGAATGAATCCATCTAAATCTTTTTGCTGTTTCTTATAAACAGCGGGATTTCCACCAACGCGTAATAATTTTTCGTAGAAATCATTTACAAACATTTTTAATTTCGAAATAATTTCCGCAATTGCAATCCCTGGCTGAACTCCCTTTTGTTTATATATGGCTCCGCATTCGTTGATAATATTAAATAGCCCATCTTGAATATACGGCTTAAAGAAGTTCTGAAATGCCACTATCGGTGAACCCGTAAAACCAATGCCGGCGTAATTTATCAATTTGCCGTCGAATTGCTGGACACTTAAAGAATGGCCAGATCGAAACATAATCCATTTATTCAATAAGACAAAAAGCTTTTGATCCAATAAAATGATTTTATAATCTAAGATATCACCAATGGGAGTTCTAGACACCTCTGGCGAGCCCATCTTTTCCAGATACGCCTTTAGAGGTACGCGCATCGGTCCTGGGATATTGATTCCAGCATTATTTTCCAAATCATTTCTTACGAAATCTGCTCCGTGTTGGACGATATATTCCTTTGCACCCTCTTCGTCATAACTCATAAATCCATCCCTTCATTCGCCTTACCTGTCCTCTGCGTACCCGGCACCGTTCTATCACAAATATTTCACCTATGCTTGGACATGAGCAATTTCACGAGCAGATTCATCGGATTGAACGGTGACCCGTATTACCTTGCAAAATTCTCTTTGCTTTGTCTGTTTATAGATTGACTTCCAGTTTTTAAATAAATAATAAGCGCTTCCCGATGTCCCCCACTCTCCCAATCCAGCACAAACAAATAACACGTGATTTCTGCTTCTTGAATTGTTCATTCGCAAAATAATTCCAACATCTTCTCTCCCCTCGAAGTCGTAAACCGCTTGTCCGACTCTGAAGCATCGACGGCCATGCTTATTCCACTCCAATTTGCACAAATTGTTTTCGGGAAGATTTTCAATTTGATATGTTTTAATATTCGAATCTGAGCTGCCAAAGCAGATAAAAGTGCCGTCCCAAAGGTTGCGAACTTCTGAATCCGTACACACATTAATCTTTTGCTCAAATTTTCTAAATCGAGCAAAAAATGCTAACGCGTAATTTATTACCCTTATCACGTTAACGCCAAGAACATCGTCTTCTCCTATCAAGCTGTTATCAGGCTTAATGCCATAAAATTTTTTAATGTAGCGATTACCGGCCCGTGGCAGAGGGTGCGTATACGGGTCGACCACAACATATAACCCATCGCCAGAAACAGCGTCTCGTCCAAAAAAACGCGTGATTTGCCATTTACGGATTGCATTGGGAATGGCTCCCAAAATATTTTTTGCTATGTCTGGTAGAAATGAAAAAAAGACGTTTGAAAGAAATGCGGCTATCATAAAACTTAGTCTCCTTTAGATTTTAGAAAAATGTCGCCTTCCGACGATATTGCGACAAATTTATTGAGCTGATTCTTTCCCTTCATCTGACTGCTGACAATTGCCGTTGCCTTTTTTATATTCTCTGTGAACTTTTATTATTCGACGATTCGTCTCATCATCACTGACCGTCACCATATAAGCGTGTCCGGTTTTCAATAAGTGCTCGTAAAAAATAAAATCCACCTTCCCACAATCTACGCTTTTTTTAGTTATTACCTCAAACTTTAATTTGAACAATTTATGAAAGCTTTCATACTGACATTCTCTTATGTGAATTGTAAATCTTTGTCCGCGCATTTTCACACTCCCCGGATCAACAGTACTCGGCGACCTTTTCCGCCTAATCTCTTTAATACTGATGAGATCAATCCCGACAGTTTGTGCGGACTTTTTTGCGTGCTGGTCAACAGCTTTGTTATGTACATGTGTTTTTCCTTTTTCCCATTTAATATCGAAATTTTTTCTCAACCTTCTTACTTGTACAATATGGTGAATTAATTTCTTCCAAAGCTTTCGATTGGCAACGGGGTCACCTTCCCTTGTCTTCCAACCGTTACCTGGCCATGTATACATTGCTGTTCGCCAGTGGTCTTTAACATATCTAGAGTCCGTAAAAATCAAAACTTCTGTCATTCGATCTAGGTCGTGAAGTTTAAGAGCTTGCTCTAACCCTTTAATGCAAGCTTCCAGTTCCATTTCATTATTTGTGGCACCTTTGAAACCAAAATATGGAAAATCCTCAATATGTTCTTCTCCTGCGGGATCATAATAAACAAATCGCACGCCGATTCCACCTCTTCTGGGATGAGGTAAGCAAGAGCCATCTGTATAGATGGTTAATGTCGTGAGCTCAATCATATTTTGTTTGTATTTTATCGGACGGCACAATTGGCCAACTTGGCAACGAATCTTATCGGCCCCCGCTGAATAGCAACCGATCCGCAAAAACAGTTTGGTGTCATGTTTGTCTTCGCTTAGAAAAGAAGGGGAATTTTATCTCGTCTATGAACATTACGTTGTCGAGGGTAGACCCTTTCGCCTTACTCATATCGACGTTCAGATATTTTTCACTATATGCCAGAATAAACCCATGGAAAAAGTCGGCCATATTCTTAGCTTGTTCAACAGCTTCTTCCATTAGTTTTTCAAATTTCTCCTTAAGCTTTTTCTCATCTGCTTTAACTTGCAAGGCTCGAAGAATAAGCCATTGGTTCGCACTCACATAACAGCAATTAGCGCTACTTTCCTCCAGGATAATATGCGGGTCGTCAATCTCCTTAAATTTCCTTATATTTTTTACAGCTTCTTGAAAGTCATAGTGAAATGCATATTTGTTTCGAAGCCTTCGTAAAAGATTTTTTTTTGAAAAGTATTTTTCAAGTGCTTCTTGAGCGTTTTTTGCATCTTTACTCATCAGCGGTTCATAAACAGAATCTAAATCCACCATGTTGTATTTTTTGATAAATTTATTGCGAACCTTATATTTCTTAAATCCTCGACATTTTAAAGCTAGTCGATTATCTGCGTAATAACCAAACTGCATGCACTCATACGCTTCGCACAGTACTCCTGCCAAACTTTTTACGAATGAGAAAGACTGCGCAACTTGGGAGCTTACTACGGAACCATCCACTACACTTTCGCCTAGCTTCGGTCCCGATATAATGATGGCACGTTGCAATGCGTAAATATCGTGAAGAATTGTCATTATTTGAAGATAGAAAGCAGTTTCCTGAACGTGCGCTTTATCTAAATTTTCATGCGGAAGCGGTATCTCATAAAGAGTTAATGAACGATCCATAAATAATTCCTCAGATAAGTTTCCAGAATCCCTTAATCAAAAGATTGAGTTGATAGTATACCTTACTGCGGAATCAGGCTAAAACGCTAAATGGAACCCGTATAGTTTAGGCTCAAATGTCGCCCTATGCATAGATTGTGATATGCCCTCTCTCCCTTACCGCACCTCTTCAGCGGTCCTTCCCTATAGATTTCACATCAGGATGTCTCTAATGCGCTATATTACGCATTACGACCTACTAGGTGAGGGATTTTAAAGCTTAGGCAAATGTTTTCGGCCGCGAAGGCGGGATGGACTGGGGTCGGGATAAGGATCCCGCTTATTTTCTGCTACGTTCCTGCTACGAAAATCTTAAAAACAGGCACTTCATGAACTTGTGTTGACTTGGAATGCCTTGGATTGACTTGGAATGCAAAGCGAGATACTGAAAAGAGTTAACGCTGGTTTGACGTAACTTATTGACGGGATTGAGACTTCAGAAAAAGAGGTGGAGCGGGATACGGGAATCGAACCCGTCTCAATAGCTTGGGAAGCTATCACATTACCACTATGCTAATCCCGCTTAATTTGCCTTCTTCCCTTAAATCTTACAGATTTTCTTTAAAACTTCCAGGCGTTTGTCAAAATGCTCGCGCTTCACTTCACGAAGCTTTTCAAGCCCGAACTTTTCAACCGTAAAAGACGCCACGATCGTTCCGTAGGCGATCGCAGTTTTCATGGTTTTCAAGTTCACCTTGCGCGCCGCGGCAAGATAGCCCATCACACCGCCCGCGAAACTATCCCCCGCCCCTGTCGGGTCATACACACTCTCGAGAGGATACGCCGGATAAAGAAAAACGCCTTCATGGCTATAAAGCAGCGACCCGTGCTCCCCCTTCTTGATGATCACATACTCCGGCCCCATGTTGTGGATCATCTGCGCGGCCCTGATAAGGTTGACCTCGCCGGTTAGCTGGCGCGCCTCACCATCGTTCATAAAGACCGCGTGAACGCGTCGCAGGACCTTCTCCACAGACGCGCGTTTGTTCTGAATCCAAAAATTCATCGTATCACACGCTACGAACTTGAGCGAAGATCCGTGCACCTGATCAAGCACACGAAGCTGCAGGTCCGGATCCACATTCGCCAGGAAAACAAATTCCGGCGTCGACTCGTATTTGAGATCCGGTTTAAAATCCAAAAGAACATTGAGATCCGTCTGAAGCGTGATCGCGGAGTTCATATCCGCTTCATACTTTCCCTTCCAATGGAATGTCTTGCCCGGGAGAGTCACCAAATGGCTCAAATCGACATCCTTTTCGGAAAGGACTTTACGATACTCATCCGGAAAATCCTGCCCCACCACCGCCACGACCCCAACTTTAGTAAAAAAACTCGCCGCATATGAAAAATAGGAGGCAGAACCCCCAAAAACCGTTTGCAAAGCGCCGAAGGGTGTCGAGAGCTCATCAATAGCCACAGTACCGATAACGATCAGATAAGGCGATTTTGACATTTCACATTCCTTCCATTTGATGTTTTAGTTTTCGTGCCGCATTCTCGGGATCCTGGGCCGCAAAAATCGCCCGGACCACCGCCACTCTTGTCGCGCCGGCTTCAATCACATCACGGATATTCCCGAGATCAATACCCCCGATTGCGACCCAGGGAATCCGGATTTTCATGGCAGCTTGCTTTACAAAACGGAAACCCACAGATTTCGCATCGGGTTTCGTGGGCGTCACAAACACCGGACCGACACCGATATAATCCGACCCTTGACTCACCGCCGCCAGCGCTTGTTTCAGACTATGCGTTGATTTGCCGATCCAAAGTTTCACGCCCGCTTTTTTCATCAGTCTACGCGCCGCACGAACCGGCATATCTTCTTGTCCGAGATGAACTCCATCTGCGCCAATCGCTAACGCGAGATCTACGCGATCATTGATAAAAAACAATTTCCGGTGTTTTTGAGCGATCTTCTTGACCCGAAACCCCAGCCTCATCAACGCACCGTCGGATAACACTTTCGAGCGAAGCTGAACAATATCGGTTCCGCCGCAATAGGCCCGTTCGATTTTTTTTAGAATATCCGGGCTTTTGGTCTTAATATCCGTCACGGCATAAAGACAAAAATCAGCAAAAACTTTTTCCTTCCAATCCATAGCCTCAGTCCCAGCGCTTATCAATTTCAACTCCGATGAAATTAGGGCTGTCTTCATCAACCATTTTTGTAATGAGGTTTCAGACAAGGACTGGCCAGCTTCAGAATCTTGATGACCCGCGTCGAGGAACGACCTTTGACAAGAGGGATACGTTTCACTTTTCCGCCCCAGGAAAGCACTTCCCGTGCGCCCACGATATCTTTGATCGCCCAGTCCGCGCCCTTTACGAGAACCTCCGGTTTGATCTCTCGAATCAACTTAATCGGCGTCGGATCATTAAAAAGAATGGCATAGTCGACACAGGCGAGAGCGGTAAGCACTTTAATGCGATCCTGCTGGGGATTCACCGGGCGGTTCGGATCTTTATAGGTCTTGACCGAACGGTCTGTATTAACGCCGACGATCAGCACATCGGCAAACGTCCGGGCCTTTTGAAGATAGGTCACGTGCCCCAGGTGGAGAATGTCAAAAGTTCCATTCGTGAACGCAACGCGTTTGCCCTGCGCCTTGAGGCGCCGGACTGTCGCGGACAACTTGCTTTTCGTGAGGATCTTGGCGGCCATGATGAGCGAAAACTTCCGGGTTATCCGAAAAGGATCGTTTCCACGACTTCGCAAATCCCATGAAGCGCCGTCATATACGCTTCCTGGATATGAGAGGTCTTGTGGGACTTGGCGATGAAACAGATATCCACAGCATCCTTCAAAATACCCCCGTCCTTACCGGTAAAACCCAGGGTAAGAATCTCCTGCTGCTTGGCCTGCGTGATCGCATCAAGAATATTGGGAGAACGGCCGCTCGTGGAAAGCACGATGAGAACATCCCCTTTTTTTCCAAGGCCTTCGATCTGGCGGGAAAAGACCTTCTCGAAGCCAAAGTCGTTACCGATCGCCGTAAGTGCCGCGATGTCTGCCGTTAGCGCAATCGCCGGAAGACTCATGCGGTTCTTCTCAAATCGGCCAACAAATTCGGCAGCGATATGCTGGGAATCCGAGGCCGATCCTCCGTTCCCGCACAAAAGGAGCTTGTTCCCCGCCTTAAGAGCTTGAAGGATGGCATGCGCCATTTTGTCCAGCACTTCATACTGAGCCGGAACGAATGTTTTCTGAAAAGCTTCCTGGTGCCCTTGAACGATTGTCTCGAAAGTGTTTTTCATAGATTAACCGAAAAAAATCTTGGCCAGCTCATACATATCTGCCGGCACCGTTTTGAGCTCGCCCACTGCTTCCCGGAGCGGCACGGCCACGATATCACGACCGCAAAGACTGACCATATGACCGAACTTGCTCTCTTTGACAAGCTGAACAGCCTTCACCCCGAACCGGGTCCCGAGCACGCGATCAAAAGCCGTCGGCGTTCCGCCGCGCTGAATATGCCCGAGCACGGTCGACCGTGTCTCATAGCCTGTTTTTTTCTCAATGAGCTTAGCAAGACGCTCGCCTACACCGCCTAGAAGAACATGGCCAAACGCATCCAATTCTTTATTCGCTGTGACGATCTCTTCTCCCCTGATCGAAAATCCTTCCGAAACGGCGACGACGCTGAAATTTTTACCGCGTGCGCGCTGCTTCGTGATGTAACCGCAAATCTCATCGATCGTCAGTGAAACTTCCGGAATGAGAACCACGTCCGCGCCACCGGCGATCCCGGCTTCCAGCGCGATCCAACCGGCATGCCGGCCCATGATCTCGACAACCATCACACGATCATGCGATTCCGCCGTGGTGCGGATACGGTCAAGGCATTCTGTTGCGATATTCAAAGCCGTGTCATAACCGAACGTGTAGTCGGTCGCATTAAGATCGTTATCGATCGTTTTCGGAACTCCGATGATCGGCATCCCGTCCTTGGAAAGTTTATTGCCGGCACCGAGGGTATCCTCACCGCCGATCGCGATCACCGCGTCCAACTTGTTTTTTTTGATCGTGGCGCGGACCTTTTCCGCGTCCCCTTCTTGTTTATAAGGATTCGTGCGAGAGGTTCCGAGGATGGTACCGCCACGGGGAAGAATCTCCGCCACCGATTTCTCATTGAGTTCCACAAAAATATTATTGATAATACCCTTCCAACCTTGTTTGAATCCGATCACCTGCCAACCCTCGGCTTTCGCTGCCTGCACGACCCCGCGGATCACTGCATTAAGACCTGGACAATCCCCGCCACCCGTAAGCATTCCGATACGTTTCATCGACTGACTCCTTTAATGTTTGATTGAAGTGCCTGACCCGTAGGCCAAGGCTGAAATTAAAAATTCTGGGTTACTTTCTCGAGGCTCCGATGTCCGGAAGCCCCGACTCGGCTTCATCGATCCCCCTCACATCGCAGATCACGACGAGCGCGTTCTCGGACCCCAGCAGCCGCTTCACACGCAGTTGGACCTCCTGCTGCAATTCCGCCAAGACCGCCGGCACATGCCCGCCCGCCCAAAGCACCAACCGAAGCTTGATCTCGACATTCTTACCCGTGATATGAACTTTTGCCTTCACACTTTTGACGAGCGGAAAACGCTTCGCCGCCTTCACCGCCGTGTTTGCGAGCGTGTTGGCCGAGACCACCATGGGGCCGATCTCGCTTTGAAAAAAAACTGCTTCGTTCGGACGGCCCGCCTTTACAAGCATCTTCGCAAATGCGAGGCCGAGAACAATGAATACGAGACCGACCACTCCCACCTGCACGGAACGCCAGGAACTTTGATAGATTTCCTGAACTTTCAAGATCGCATCATCAAACGCTAAAAGATGTAGCGAGACGATGATCATTAAACTGCCCAACGTGAGGAACGCGAAGATCGCAAAGATCTGGGAAAAGGCGTTAGTGACCTTCATTTCTTTTCTTTATTCGATTCCGACTCATCTGCCTTCCCGGGACCGAAGATTGTCGATTCGATGAATTTCGTGGTCACAGAGCCCTGGCGAAACCGCGGATGGCTCAGAATGCGCACGTGAAGCGGCGCTGTCGTCTTGATCGGCTTCACTTCGATCTCGCGAAGTGCCCGAAGCATGACCGTGATTGCATCCTGGCGGTTCTTGCCATAGGCGATCAATTTCGCGATCATGGAATCGTAGAATGGCGGGATCGAATACCCAGTGTAAACATGACTATCCAAACGCACACCCGGACCGCCCGGCATACGCCAAACTTCGATCTTCCCGGGAGACGGCATGAAATTATTGTCGGGATCTTCGGCATTGATGCGACATTCGATCGCATGCCCCGTGATCTCAACTTGTTCCTGCGTAAAGCTTAGCTTTTCTCCGGCTGCGACGCGCAACTGCTCCTTCACGAGATCGAGCCCCGTCACCATTTCCGTGACCGGATGTTCCACCTGGAGACGCGTATTCATCTCCATGAAATAAAAATCCTCGTTCTTATCGAGAAGAAATTCGATCGTTCCGGCGTTCTCATATTTGAACGCCTTTGCAGCCCGGATGGCCGTATCGCCGATCTTCTTACGCAGCTTGGCGGAGAGACCAGGCGCGGGAGATTCTTCAATAAGTTTTTGGTGACGACGCTGGACCGAACAGTCGCGTTCGCCCAAATGCACGACGTTACCAAAACTGTCCGCCATGATCTGCACTTCAATATGACGCGGCTCTTCGATGAATTTCTCGATATAAACTTCGCCGTTGCCGAAGGCGGCTTCCGCCTCGGTTTGCGCCGTAAGAAACGCACTGATGAGCTTTCCATCATTGTGGGCGATCTTGATGCCTTTGCCACCGCCACCCGCGGATGCTTTAACGATCACAGGATAACCCAGTTTTTTTGCAAGACGCAGTGCTTCCTCCTGGTCCTTGACCGTTCCCTTGCTGCCCGGGATGATCGGAACACCGGCTTTTTTCATCTCAAGTCTCGCGACCGATTTGTCACCGGCCAGGCGGATGCTCTCGGGTTTGGGGCCAATGAACTTGATCTGGCAGGATTCACAGATCTCTGCGAAATGCGCATTCTCGGCCAAAAATCCGTACCCGGGGTGAATGGCCTCGACATCCGCAATCTCGGCCGCGGAGATAAGAGCAGGAATATTGAGATAACTTTCAGAGCTCGGGGCCTCGCCGATGCAGATGGCATCGTCGGCTAGTTTCACGTGCAGAGATTCCCGATCGGCCTTAGAAAAAACTGCGACGGTTTGAATGCCCATTTCACGGCAGGCACGAATCACACGCACTGCGATTTCACCACGATTTGCTATTAGGATCTTTGAGAACATGATTTTCTTCCCGTATGAAGGGTTACTGTTGGAAAAGGTTTCGGATCAAACCTTTTTGATCTTCAGGATCGGCTGGTCGTATTCCACAGTCTGGCCATTCTGCACCAAGATCTCGATCACGGTCCCGCCCAGCTCCGATTTGATCTCGTTCATGAGCTTCATGGCTTCAATGATACAAAGAACATCTCCGTCCTTCACTACTTTACCGACGCTCACATAAGCAGGCTGGTCGGGAGCTGGCGACGCATAAAACGTTCCTACCATTGGAGAGCGCACGATCGTCACACCCTCTTCGACAAGAGGTTGCGCCGCGGGCACTGGAGCGCCCTGGGCCGGAGCATGCATCACCGTTCCGACCGGCGCCATCATCTGCGGAGCGCTCTGCATCACGATCCCGCCGTTGGCCATCTTTCGAAGCTTGATCTTGGCGTTGTCCTTCTCGATCTCGATCTCGCCGACATTATGCTCCGCCATGAGTTCTAAAAGTTCTTTGATCTCCTTGATATTCATTTTCTTTTCCTCGCAACAAGTGCTTTTTTCACAGGTTTTTTTGAAGAATGAACGGAATTCGTTTTGCGCACATAGGCCACGAGGCCCCGCAAGCCCAGAAGATAACTGCCTTTACCAAACCCCGTTACCTGGGCAATGCATGCCGGGGCGGTCATGGAATGTTGCCTGAAATCCTCACGTTTATAAATATGGCTCAAATGAACTTCTACCGCCGGAAGGCCGCAAGCAGACAAAGCATCGCGAATCGCAACGCTTGTGTGAGTGTAAGCAGCCGGGTTGATCAAAACCCCTGAAAATTCTCGGCGCGCGCTGCCAATACGGTCCACCATCTCGCCTTCGTGATTGCTTTGAAGGATCTCAATCTCTACGCCGAGGGCCGCAGCCTCCGTCTCAAGCGCTTCGTTGATCTGCTTGAGCGTGACTTTACCATAGACCGAGACTTCCCGTTCCCCGAGAAGCTGCAAATTCGGACCATGGACTACAAGAATTTTTTTCATAAGGACATTCTCTCCGACCCAATTCTAAACTATTCCTCCGGGGATTGCATCATTTCCATTTCGTCGAGCTCTTTCTTCTTGAGACCGCCACGAAAAGCGTACCAAATCCCGGAACCGAAGCTGAACGAATAAATCATGACATCCATCAAAAGTGTGAGCGCAAGCGCCCGCTCCGCCGGAAGATATCGACTAAAAAGATACAGCACGCTCGCTTCTCTCACGCCGAGACCACCGATCGAAGGTGCCATACTAACGATGGAAATAACGGGTATCAAGATAAAAAACTTCCAAAAGTTGATATCGGCACCGATGGAGAGGGATATCCAGTAATTCCCGACGATAAAAACAGCCTGTCCCAAAAAAGAAAGCAAGATGGCCATGAGGACAGGCCCCTGATGGTGGCGATAACCGTAGATTGCGTGATAAACTTCTGCGAGCTGCATCTTCCATTTTTCGTTCGGGATGAAATGTCCGAGTCCTTTAAACAGACGGGCAAAACGCCGGCTCGTAAAAAAAGCAATCACGAAGACAAGCACTCCGAAGGCTCCATAAACTGCGTAATCGATATAGGGACTTTCGGCTTCTTTGCGAAAACACATCATCCCGATCCCTGCCATTATGATAAGCGCTACAAAACCCAGCATGCGATCGAGCATGATCGAGGTGGCCGATTCAATCTTCTTGCCCGAATGTTTATAGGCGTAAACGGCCTTGGCCACATCCCCCCCCACGGAGGACGGCAGCATCAGATTATAAAAGAGTGCCACAAAACCGAGGTGGTAACACTCCTGGAAAGTCATCCGGACATCCTGAACCCTAAAAACCCATTTGAGACGAATCGCGAGGACAGCAAGAGCGACGAAATAGATGGCGATCGCGGCTGCAAACCAACCCCACACTACTTCATGGCGCAGAATCGCCATGGAGTCATGAAGCTTGTCGCGCATGAAATAGACGATGAGCCCGATGGCCGCAAAGCTGATGATGAAACGGAGGATCTTGCCTTTAGCGCCTTTCACGTTCACACACTCTGGGAATATTTGATCTGAAGTTGGGAAAGAAGCATTTCGAGCATTTTCTTTTCATCGTCCGATAAATTCCCCTGGGTTTTTTCGCGGAGCGCGATCAAAAGATCGATCGTTTCTTTGGCTCCCTCGGGATTGAGCTCGGTCTGCTGCGTCATGGGATTGGGGATCTCCCCAAGATTCATGAGCGCTTGATACCCAAGCGATTGCACAAGACTCAGGAAAGTCTTGGATGTTTCAACGGGTTTGGATTTCACGACCGGCTGGGAAGCAGCCGCCTTGTTTTTGACACTTTCCGTCTGTTCTTTCCAACTTTCGTCAACCTTCTTTTCTGTAAATCGTATGTCTCTGTCTGGTTCCATAAGCCGCTCTCCCCTCCTAAAATTTAAATATCAGCCTTCGTTCGGCGTCTCCCCCAAAGAATGAACAGCCCCTCGGTCCGTTCTCTGAAAAAACGGCTCACGGTTGAAAAAAAAGAGGTTCGTGACCGAGTGGGGATCTGGTGGCCACGAACCTCTGCAGGTGAGTCGAGACCCGTAAGTCTCGCATGGATCGTATTATACTCCCGAGCTCCCCCCTGTCAATCCCCAGGCACCTATTTCCGACCCCCTCCAGCCCTTATTTAGCCTGAAACTCGACACTTGTCTCTAATTCAAGCAAGAGTTATCCGGAGGCCTCGCAGAAGATCAAAGAGGAACCACACCCATGAAGGACAAACGAGTTTCACGGACGCAATCCGTAAACAAAAGAAGGCACACCACAAACCAAAGAAAAAAACCAAGCCTCGAAATAATCCAAGGCCTGGTTTTGAAAAAAACGTCCGTTTGTGCTTATGCCGACTTTGCGGTAGCAGCGCGAGTGAGAAGTTGCTCCGACAAGATCCTCGCCAAACCAGCCAAGGCGCTGTTTTCGATATTCAGGTAGCCATTCCGGGCCGTAAAGACGCCGGGAAGCTCCTTCAGTAGTTCCCCAAGAATCTCACTCATGTCCGCAGCCGTAGCAATGTTCCCTTTGGGCTTTTGTTGGGACAGCTTCATCGCCGCCCAATCACGCATCGGACCCAGCGCGCTATCTTCAGCGGTCTTATTATTTTCGCCGAAAGTAATCGTCACAAAGAGTTTGTCAGCTCGTTTGATCAAAATCTCACGCAGCGAAGCGTTCTCCGTGTAAAGCACCGGATAAACATTCTCAGAGACCTTAGTCATCCTGGACGCGACCACCGCCATTTCCTTCGCAACATTGTGCACAAAAGACTCCGTCAGACGATTGCCGATCTTCTGCCCGTCTGCAGCGCCCGTGTTGCGGACTGAACTCAAGATCGCTTCGATACGTTCCCGGGCATTCCCGATCCCCGCCACATCGAACACGAGATGTTCTCTTTGACCGGTGTTCGTGGCCAAACGCAGCGCCAGATTCGCAAACCAACCGGAGTCGGGCGTCACCGGCAAATCACGGATAATTCTCCCCTCGGCATTCGAGGTAGAAAAAACGGTATTGGCCCTAACAACATCCTGAACCGCATTAGAATACGCCTGGAAATCAAACTCGCCCTTACGATGAGCCATCACGAAAGCCGTTAGCAATGCCACAGCACTATCGACCGCGCTCTGGGTACCGAGCTGAGAAGCATCCATCGACAGAACAATCCCTGAGAGAACATCCGCGAGGGCATTCGTTCCGAACTTCGGACGATTCTGCTCCAGCCATGCCTTCACTTCGGGCGCCAACAGATTCACAACGTCTTTCTCGAAAGCCTGCTGATCGGCAACGGTGGAGCGAAGCTCGGAACGCGGAAACCAGTTTTTCAGAATATTACGAAGCGGGGCCACCACATTAGGCTTAGCCACATAAGCCACGCTATTCCCATCCAAATACCCGTGATTCAAATCCGCAACAGCCCTTTTTACGCCGTCTGCTTTCTCTCCAGTCATGAGCACAAATTTTGTGCCTGGCTTCAACTCTTGGACCCTTCTTATTAAATCAGGACCCTGCATCCCCGACCCCATATTGAAATCGGTTTGCACGACATCAAAACTCTCCGTTTCCAGGATTTTCAGGGCTTCCTCTCCGCTGCTCACTGGTTTCGCGATAAACCCCATCCGCCCAAGAATCTGGGAAGATAAACGCCGCATCGGCTCTTCATCATCTACCACCAGAATTCTTACCGGTTGCACTTGCCCGGCGATCTCTGGTGACTTCGCGGCGGTGCGTTGAGCCGCCAACTCCAGCTCATTACGGGCCCGAACAGATTCCAAAAGTCTTTGGAGTTTTTCCACAATCTCCGGTGCCGCCTGCTTCAAAGCATTGTCTCGAGCAATACTCTGCAAAGCACCAAAAACGGTCCCAGGCCCGGGCAAGTACCCAGAATTTATAATATCTAATGCCCTGTTACCAACGCCAGGCAACGCCCCGACTTTCACATCCGTTAAATAGACGGCAGCTTGCTCCCATTCCCCTCGGCTTAGCTCAATTGTCCCCGCCATTGCTGGAATTTCTATTTTACTCACGACCTCGGACTGGCGAGGCGCTATCGCGGGAAACGAAAGCGGAAGGGCGGGGGTCGAAATGGTTCCAGCTCGCAACATCCCCTCAACAGCAGGAACCGGCGCAGCCCTGGACGTTAAATCGACAGCACGCAAAAGCTCAGGCAATCTTTTAGAAGATTCCGCTGTAGGATATCTAAAATCACCAACAAATTTGGGTGTCACGGACATTGCCTTTATTACCACAAGCGTATCGTCGGGAGACTCGTCGGCGGGTCTTCGAAAATCAAGCACACCCGCATTGGCCAATTTGCGAAGATTCCCAATCTCAGATCCTAGGTCCCCGTAAACACTTGAAATGTTCACGTTGCTAACTACGAGGGTCTTATCACCAGGACGAACCTCCTTACTCACACTCAGAAAAACCGCTCCGACGTAAATCGTTGTTGCCGACTGCTTCCTCGTCTCGAAGCGAGTGGCGGAAACGATCTGCTGGACCCATGGAATTCCTTTCAGCTCAGGCGAAATTTTCGTCAAATCCACTACATTTTCTGCCGGCACTTGATTCGTTCCAAGCGTCCATTTCGTCAAGTCAAGATTGGGCGGAAGCTTAATGATCTCAGGTTGCCCGTTGTCGGTTCTCATGTGGCCGACAAAAACATCCTCTCCTAAAATTGCAAATCCGATCACCTGCTTGGCGCCTACGACAAAAACAGGCGTCGTGTTATCGCTGACTCTGAATTCAGCCTCATTCGTTTCCTTGTTGTAGCTTGCATGGACATTGCCTGCAATCCCCATATCCCGCAGATGGATCCGCAGTTGATCCACCGCCGATGCTAAAACCGGAGCGCTCATGCCCTCTGGCAGAACTAAGGTTGGCGGCGTTGCACCTCCCGGCACTGATGCGGCGGGAGCCGCGGCGGGCGACAACTGGGTTTTGCCGGCTACCGGCGGAACTGCCATAGTCGCGAGTCGGTAAGATTCTGCTGTGACTCCTGGCCGAGCTGAAAAACCCGTTTGGATTGTAAACCACTGCCCACCGGCCGCCACAGGGCCTTCATAAACTGTCACAACGTTATAGGCATTGGACCAATCAGAAACGTTTGTAGTGCCCGCAACGAAAACTCTCACGACATTTGTCACGTTTGCGCCAAAGCCAGCAATACCATCCACTCTAAAACTACTTTTGCTTTGATAAAATTGATTTAGGTAAAGTTGGACCGTATCGCTATTGACCTGTCCCACTGCGGCGAACGAAGATAGCGCAAACATCAGACCGGCAAGAGCAAGCCTTTTGTTCGTCGGCGTCATGGGCATCACCCGCGTCTCCTGGCGGGCTCCTCCCTGCGCAGGCTCAAGCAAAGAAACATGCAGATTGGAATCATCTTCGCCATCAATGCTCAACTGACCAATCCCGGGGTTCGAATGAAAATTAAATTTAACTTCCCGGCTAAAATGATAAACCAATCCGAGGGTCAACGCATTTTCGACCTCTGCGTTGTAGCCGGAAAATGCAATAGCATCGAGCACTAGCATACTGGGAGCTACCCCTTGATCCCCAACACTGACAACGGGAACTTTGGCTTGAATATGATTGTTCAGTTGAGTGACTAAGAGAGCCTCGCCCAACGTTTTATCTTGTTCACTCAACCGGCCTAAAAGCACGGGGGCTTGATCCGTTCCGATCAGAACATATCTTTCGTCCCGCCCTGGAGTAAGCCCCAGCAACCTAGAAAATGCCTGACGACTTTCTTCGGGAACACTTTGCAATTCTGCTAGAAACAATCCCCCCTCTAGTTGAATCCGCGCCCCGAAGTTCAGACGCCCCTCAAGCACCGATTTTTCCCTCGTCTCCTGGCGTGCTGCAATCGGCTTGAACGTCCACACAATAGGCGCCTCGCCTGGGGGTGTCTGTGTAACGGTGAACGAACCGGCAGCACCCTTCGGAATGCTCTGCAAACCTACCAGTGACGTAGCTGCAACGGAATTAACCTTCAATCGATAAAATTGAGTGGGATCGACTCCGACAACCTTAAGGTCGGTCGACGCACTCGTTGCCGATGGAAAAAAGACATTTGTCATAACATTTGCTCGTAAAGTCTGCCATGCCCCATCTACAGTCCTCTTCGCCTGGAGATCAGCACTAGTAACACGCAAACCTTGCAGCGTATTTGTATTATTCACAGCCACGCCAACGTAAAAGTTTGCTCCCGCTCGTTGGATACCGGTCATCAGTACTTCCGGCACGTTCGTCGATGTTTGCGCTCTCGCGACGAGTGCGGGCAGACTAATGAGCCCCGCCAAAAGAAGGGTTTGTAAACCAGCCCTAAGATCCGAAACGACCGGCGTCACCCGCGTCTCCTGGCGTGCTGCAATCGGCTTGAACGTCCACACAATAGGCGCCTCGCCTGGGGGTGTCTGTGTAACGGTGAACGAACCGGCAGCACCCTTCGGAATGCTCTGCAAACCTACCAGTGACGTAGCTGCAACGGAATTAACCTTCAATCGATAAAATTGAGTGGGATCGACTCCGACAACCTTAAGGTCGGTCGACGCACTCGTTGCCGATGGAAAAAAGACATTTGTCATAACATTTGCTCGTAAAGTCTGCCATGCCCCATCTACAGTCCTCTTCGCCTGGAGATCAGCACTAGTAACACGCAAACCTTGCAGCGTATTTGTATTATTCACAGCCACGCCAACGTAAAAGTTTGCTCCCGCTCGTTGGATACCGGTCATCAGTACTTCCGGCACGTTCGTCGATGTTTGCGCTCTCGCGACAAGTGCGGGCAGACTAATGAGCGCCACAAAAAGAGCCTTCGGGAGCATTCTGCTTAGCCAAGACCCCATCTTAACAGCCACAGGCTGGACAGCGGGCGCAGCAGGCGCACGATGCTTAAAATAGTCCGCAATGGTGCGCAGCACTTGTGGAGCCCAGGCTGTTTTTTCACCAAAAACAACAGGTATTGTCTGGCGAGCCTTTGCCGTGGGCAGATTTGCGAACGAGCCGACCGTAGCTTGAACGCCAGCACCAAGATTTGCGACCGCGATTATAGGCGTCACTTCAGAGGAACGTTGCAGCGTGCGGTTCTCGGCACGAGCGATATTGATTCTCGCCATGTCATTTGCGAGAAGTTCCAGAGTAACTTTTACGCCTTTATAGGTGGGACCCGTTGTGATGGAATTAAAAGCAGAAACGGCAGCCTCGTTAAGAGACCCGAAATTCCCGACTAAAATAAATTGGTTGAGAATCGGCTTCAAACTTTCGACAGGAACAAGGCCTTGATTCTCGATGGTAAAAAGATCGGCTAAATGCGGCGCGGCTTCCAAATAAGAGAGGCTAAATGGCACCTGTTCATTCTGGAGCATTACTTTTTGGTACAAACTCTCATCAGATTTTTCGCTAAGGCGCGGGGTCACAATCCCGTAGCTGATGGCATTCTCGCGGAACATATCGCTCATGCCGTCGGTGTGAAAACCACCGGTAATAAGAATTGCCTTGGTGATCTTGCGCTCGGCCATGGCCGTCTGCATCCCTTTATAGAAGACGCTCTCGCGTTTGTGGGCATCATCATAAAATGCGAGGCCGGCGGTAAAAAGTTCGTTCATCTTGCCGCTGAAAGCCTTGGGCATAACTTGCTGGTCTTTCTGAATGGCCGTATCCCCGGAGGTAATGACAACGTCTTTCAAACGCGAGACGATGGAAGGGACAGCGATGCGGTCCTTGGCCTCAACAACCTGGCGCCACTGGACACGATTGAGTTCAAGATGAAGAAGTTTACGCAAAAGCTCACCATCCCTATAAAGGGCCAGGAGTGTTTTTTGCTTTGCCTCCGTGGCTAAGGTATCGAGCATCTGCGTAAAAAGGTATTCGATCTCCTCGAAAAGGACCTTGGAATCCAGTTCCGCGCGGAGGGTCACGTAACCGGCATAAAGACTGAACGCGGGATAATCGCTGAATTTGAAACCCTTGGGGCCAGCCTCCGAAGCGAGGCGCTCCAGTACTTCCCTCGGGGAAACTTCACGGGTGGACTTCCCTACCGTGATCGAGCCTTCGCTGAAATTCTCGAGCGTGGCCAACAATTCTTTGGAAACATCTTTTGTGCGAAGCATTTTAATCAGAGCCGCTTGCTCCTCGACACCTTTAGCTTTGTTCAGATCTTTTTCCAACTGCTGAATAACAAGCAGCCGCGTGATCTGCGGCCAACCCACCTGGGCGAAGAGGCTCTCAAGGTCCACTTTCATGATCTTCTTGGACTTCTTAGCGAGACTCTGGACAAATGGCATAAAATCGCGGCGGCCCTGCTCAAAACGCTTCCAATCGGTGATAAGCTCCCGGGTCTCGGGGGTAAAAGTCTTGGACGCGACACGGTCAAGCTTCGTGTCGAATCCCTTGAAAAAGCGTGTGACATCGGCCTCAGCTCCAAAAACCTTTTTCAGGGCCTCATAATTTGCGCGATACAAAGAAGCCTCTTCGATTCCGAGCTCTTCGATATTCTTGTCGGCTTCCATGAGATAAAGCTCGGCGCCGGTGAGCTCTCCTTGCTTGGCGAGCTCGTCGCAGAGTTTGAGGTTGCGTTCCTGATCGGGGAAAAGGCGAAGATAATCAGGATCGAGTTTTTCGGAAGCGCCTTCTACGAAGATGGTTTTGAAACCGTATTTCTTGTTCATGTAGCCCAAGAGCTGTTTGATCTTCATCTGGGCCTGATAGTTTGCGTGAGCGTTCTGGATATGAAGAATGAACTGCGGATTGGCGGCTGAGGGCGCCTCATAAAGAGCATCGACAGTTCCAAGTTCTGCAGGAATATCAATGCTCAGATAGGATGGCAGTTCCTGCTTCCCAAGCATTTCGATCCCGGCACCAGGAGCTGCCCACACGGATTGCGTTGTGAGAAAGAAAACCAAGGTGACCATCGCGATCGCCCTTAGCCCTTTTTTCATCGCCATCCTCCTCGTCAATCTATTTATTAACGCTTTTTAAAGCCGTATGAAAACTAAAACAAATCTAACACATATCAAGAAAATTTCAAGGGTCAATCTACTAAATACGCAACAAACTCAAAAACGAAAAACATCGCTGCAACCCGCTTAAATACAACATGATAGAGAGCTTTCACAGGTCAAGCCTGATGGTTTTCCTGAAATTCGATCCCAAACCCGAGCTGGTCTTTCCGAATCTCTTTTCGGCGTATCTTCCCTGCCACATGGTACTCCTCCGGGAAATTGGTACTCGGAAATATATGGATATCAACGGGAAGATTATCGATCGGCTCCATCGCAATGATCTTCGCTGCCGCATCGAGGTCCAGATACTCCACGAAGAGCCCCCCCTGGCTAATATTCGTGACGATGGATTTTGTTATGACGATCTCATTCTGATCGCTCTTAATCCGAAGCTCCACAGGAATAGCAACATGCATTCTATGGTTTCGCCGGCCATCCAACTGAAAACCGAGCGACTCCTTGGGCGTCTTTGCCTCTTTATCAAGGTACCGCTTATCGGGATCCTTATCATAAAGAAATGGCCCAAAACTTTCCGCCACTTCCTTCTCATCCGCGCAGATATCCACCTTCCCAGAGAAGCAATTCTCCTCGAGAAAATGAGCCATATCGGGAGAAGCGCCATAGAGAGCACTATGCTTGGGACGAATACAGACGGTCAAAAGCCGCCTGAGCCCGATCGTGTCCATGGGACCCGCCGCCTTAAAATTCAGGATGATCTGATGAAAGTGGTGTCGCCGGATACTCTTTTGGATTTTCCAGGTCACTTCCTGCACCGACTCAAAAGTCGGCTCGCCTTTCAGATCGAAAACAGCAACCCCTCCGATCTCACGCGTTGAATAATGAAATTTGCTCATAGCATTCTCCGCTTTCTGGAGCGCTCCGTACGGCGAAGTTCCCGGTGAAGCTTCGGGGACATATAACCCGAAAGGATATCGCCTTGGTGCATAATACAGAACGACAGAAGGCCTCCCTTCCCGTTAATTTTTGAACTACGAATCCCGTATAGGTCATGTGTCATTTTATTCTCCTTTGATTCAGTATTTATATCATTTTAAAAACATCTTTTATTGCTTCCTATCAAAACCATATCTCAGCATAATGCTTTTGTCAATGATTGCGCTCAATATACTTTAATTTAAATGTGAATAATGCAATACATGCCAATATATAGCATCAATACACATAATTGAGCCTTTTTGACACAGTCAAATAATCAATCTATCCAAAATTATGAGCATAGAGCAAGACGGATAGAGTCAGAAATCGGGATATTATGGGGTGTAATACACGGCGGGTTTGGAAATATATTCCTGGTCGAGTTTTTTTCCGGGATGGTCATGGGGGTAAATATAACCTTTGCCATGTTCAAGGGCTTTTGCTCCCGCGTAAGCTGAAGAACGAAGATGCTGCGGAACCTGTTCGGTCTTTTGGTTCTGAACATCCTCGGTCGCTCGCTCAATGGCCATATAACTGGCATTACTCTTAGGGGCTAGCGCGAGATACGACACAACCTGGGCAAGGATAATACGCGCCTCCGGCATCCCGACGAATTCCACAGCCGTGAACCCACTCGTCGCAAGGATCAAGGCCTGCGGATCCGCATTCCCGACGTCCTCACTTGCGAAGATCACAAGGCGCCGCACGATGAAACGGGGATCCTCCCCCGCGTAAAGCATCTTCGCAAGCCAATAGATCGCAGCATTCACATCCGAGCCGCGGAGACTCTTAATGAAAGCACTAATGGTATCGTAATGGAAATCTTCGTCCCAATCATACTGAACGATCTTTTTCTGGCACGATTCCTCCGCAACGGCCGCGGTAAAATGAATGAGCCCTTTTCCATCCGGGGGCGTTGTCATCGCACCAACATCGAGCGCGTTTAAAGCCCGCCGCGCGTCGCCCGAAGCTTGTCTTGCGATGTGGTCCAAAGCTGCAGGCTCGATCTCGATCTTGAGATTCCCGAGGCCACGATCTTTATCGCTCAAAGCCCGTTTCATGATCCGGATCAAATGAGTCTCTTCATGAGGCTTGAGCTCACAAACGATGGACCGGGAAAGAAGCGGTCCTCGGATCGCGAATGACGGGTTCTGAGTCGTAGCACCGATGAGGATAATAACGCCAGACTCCACATCCGGCATCAGGATGTCCTGCTGTGCTTTGTTGAAACGATGGATCTCATCAATAAAAAGGACGGTCTTGCGCTTAGAATGGCGCAAAAGCTTGCGAGCTTCATCCTGAATCTTGCGCATCTCCGCGACATTACTTAAGACCGCGTTGATCGAGACATAACGTGCCGCGGTCGTACGGGCGATCACAAGCGCGAGCGTGGTCTTGCCGGTACCCGGAGGGCCATAAAGGATCAACGAGGAAAGACGGTCGGACTCGAGGGTTCTGCGAAGGAGCTTGCCGGGCCCGAGAAGATGCTCCTGACCAATGATCTCATCGATCGTCGCAGGCCGCATTCGGACGGCAAGCGGCGCATCGGGCGGCACCTGAAGAGAATCTTCCACCTCAGAAGGACTGAACAATTCGTCAGATGGGGTCATGAAATCCTCGTAACGCGGGGAACGGGAAACGGACAACGCATGCGGCGCTCTCCGTTTCCCGTTAGCCGTTAACCAAAATTAGATCTGAAAGGATGCCTGATATTTTTGGACAAGCGTTTGAGCGATTTTGTCGTGAAGCTTTTGGACTTCGTCGGAAACAAGCGTGCGCTCTGCCGACTGATAGATGATACGAAACGCAAGATTTTTACAGCCCTCGGGAACGCGCTTCCCTCGAAAAAGATCGAAAAGCTCCACGTCCCGAATAAGCCCCTGCCCCATGCCGCGGATCTCGGTAATCAGATCTCCGCCCTTCACGAGCCCCTTGACCACAAGGGAGAGATCGCGTTCGATCGCGGGATATTTCGGCCACTCCTGGAACAAGCGGACTTTCTGCGATTGGGCGAGAAGCTTTTCTAGCGAGATCTCAGCATAATAAACAGGTTCTTTCAGATCCCATTTTTTTAGAAGCTCCTCCGAAACCTGTCCCAGAAAAGCGAGCGGCGTCTGCCACGTCCGCAGCTCTTCCGCTATCCCTTCCGCAAAATAGTTTTTTTGAATTTTCGCGACACAAAGATCCGCACATCCCGCGCTTTTCAGGATCGCTTCAACGTAACCTTTGAGGTCATAAAACGTCACCGCGCGCGCCGCGTCCAGCCACGTTTGGGCCGCCTTTTTCCCATAGAGAGCGATGGCACAGACGCGTTCCTCAACCGGGTGCTTGTGGGCGTCCGGCGCAGAATAAACATTTGCAACTTCAAAAAGCGGTATGGAATCTGCGCCCGCGTTCACATTCTTCTGGATCACCGTCAAAAGACTCGTAACCAGGGTCGGCCGCATCCAGTGGAGTCCATGCTGGAGTGGATTCACGATCTGGACAGCCTGCTTGAGATCTTTGACCGGATCAAGGCCATCCTCGGAAATAAGGCTGAACGTGACCGTCTCGCAAAGTCCGGCCCCGCTCAAAAAATTCCTAACTTTACGTTCAAGAACAAGACGCGGCGATTCCCCAACGGTGAGCGGCTCCCGCACCGGCAAGGTCTCGGGAATATGCTCATAGCCATAGATCCGCGCGATCTCTTCAATAAGATCAATGGAACGCGTAAGGTCCGGCCGAAATGACGGAATACCTACTTTTAAAACTCCCTCCGAGTGCGGCTTTGCATCAAGCCCCAGACGGGTCAGGATCGATGCGATCTGGCTTGGTTTGATCTCAACACCGAGAACCTGCTTTACCTCCTCAATCCGAAAATGAACGGTCTTCACATCCAGTTGCGGCTTCTCTCCCGCTTTGATCACCGCGCTCATATAGCGCGGTTTCGCATATTTCTGTATCAGCGCGAGCGCACGGCTCCGGCCCAGGTCCACGCCTTCCGGATCCACACGACGCTCAAAACGGTAGGAAGAATCCGACGAAAGCTGATGAATACGGGAGGTCTTCCGGACACGACCGGGATTGAAAAACGCAGACTCCAAAAAGACATTGCGCGTTTTATCGCTGATCTCGGAATCCTTACCGCCCATCACACCGGCCAAGGCCACCGCACGGTCGCTATCCGCGATCACAAGGTCATCGGGCTTGAGTTCGATCTGCGCACCGTTAATAAGCGCAAATTTCTCGCCCTGTTTTGGCTTTCGGACGACGATCTCTTTTCCGCGGATCAGATCTGCGTCAAATGCATGGAGCGGCTGACCGACTTCCAAAAGAACATAATTCGTAATATCGACGATGAGATTGATGCTGCGGATCCCGCAAGCCAGAAGACGGTTCACGATAAAATCAGGTGTTTGAGTCTCCGTGATCCCTTCGATTAACACACCCGTGTAGTACGGACAACCGGCCACATCTTTGATCTGGATCTTCCAGCCCGGAGGCGGCGTCCGGCCCGCTTCCGAATCGACCACGGGATTTTTCAAAGAAATATTTTCAACGGCTGCGATTTCTCGCGCCACCCCAAAATGGGAAAGCCAGTCGGGGCGGTTTGAGGTAATCTCGATCTCAAAAAGCGTATCCGAAGGTTGCGTGAGCTGTTCGCACTTCTTGACTTCAAGACCCGCCAGCGTAAGCCGGTCCGCGATACGCGCCACAGGCGGCGCAAGCTCCACAAAATCCTTCAACCAATTCGTGCTGATCCTCATTAGAATTGCCTCAGAAAACGTAGATCATTTTCATAAAAATGACGTATATCATTAATCCCATGGCGGAGCATCGCAATACGCTCCACGCCAAGCCCGAATGCGAATCCCCGGACCACGCTCGTGTCATATTTAACTTCTTTGAACACATTCGGGTCCACACTACCGGCGCCCAGGATCTCGAGCCATCCCTTGCCCCACTGAATATCGATCTCGACGCTAGGCTCGGTGAACGGAAAAAAATGCGGACGAAAACGGATCTTGGTCTGAGAGCCGAACAGTTCGCGCAAGAAAAGATGGAGCACTCCTTTGAGATCACTGAAGGTCACCCGGTCATCCACCATCAAGCCTTCGATCTGATGGAACATGAAGGAGTGACTCGCGTCCACGGTATCGGGACGGTACACACGCCCCGGCGCGATAATCTTAAGCGGCGGCTTACGTTCTTTCATCACGCGGATCTGAACCGTGGATGTTTGGGAACGCAGCAGCTGTCCGTGCGTCGTGTAGAAAGTATCAAAGGCATCGCGCGACGGATGGTCGAGTGGAATATTGAGGGCTGTAAAATTATGAAATTCGGTCTCGATCTCCGGGCCCTCGACGGTCTCAAAACCCATGCGACTGAAGATTCCAGAGATCTCCTGGATCGTTTGCTGAAGAAGATGGATACTGCCCTGGGTGGGCCGAACACCGGGAAGCGTTTCGTCGAACATTTCCAAAGGCGCTCCCGTTTTCGGAGCTTTTTGGCGGAATTCTTCAACCGCGGACTCAAGCCACTGCTTGACGCGATTGAGTTCCGCACCGACTGCTTTTTTCTCTTCAGGAGGGACGGCACCAAGTTTCTTGAAAAGTTCGGTCAGCTTGCCTTTTTTACCGAGATAAGCAACGCGAAAGGCTTCGGCCGAATCGACGGAGTCGATACGGGAAAGGTCTTCGCGGGCTTCCTTTTCAACGAGGTTGATCTGGTCTTTCATAGAGATGACGTTCTATACCAGGACAACACCGGTGATGGCTCAAACGGCCAGCACCCGGTGTTTACCAGTATGAATTCTCAGGAATTCTTGACGGTCTTGACGAGCTTCACGATCTCTTGGAAGGTCTTCTCGTCCCGCGCAGCGATCTCCGCAAGCGATTTCCGGTTCAAGCGGATCTTCGCTTTGTTAAGAGCGTCGATGAAACGGGAATACGACATTCCACCGGCACGGCACGCCGCGTTGATGCGGGCGTTCCAAAGCGCACGAAAATGGCGCTTGCGCTGCTTACGATCACGGGTGGCGAAAGCCATCGCGCGAGCGACGGTCTCTTTTGCGGTCCTAAGTAACTTACCACGCCCTCCGACAAAACCCTTGGCTCGCTTGAATATCTTTTTTTTACGTTTTTTTGAAGCAACTGCGTTGGTAGACCTTGGCATAAAGCACTCCCTTTTTGACTGGTACCGCTTGAAGATTAATTTTATAGGTTAGCGCGGTACAGTACGGATAACCCATTAATTTAAATAGAAAACAGCACTACTTCAAACAACTCTCCGAAAAATCAACGATGGTACGGCATGCAAAGCTTGATCGCATTGACATGCATCTTCTCAACCTTCAGCATTTTTCGGGACTGCCTTTTTGATTTCGGACTGCGGTCGGTCATCATATGCCGACGCTTGGTTCTGCTCGCCATGATCTTCCCGGTCTTGGTGATGCGATAACGCTTTTGCATAGCTTTCTTCGTTTTCAACTTTGGCATGACGTTTCCTTTATCCTGTTATTCTGTCTTCGCCGGCGGAGCACTGGGGCTCACCGGGACTGTTGATGAAGCGGGCACCACTTCTTTTTTCTTCACGGGCGCGGTCTTGGTCAAATAGAGCATGATCGCCTTCCCTTCCAACCCGTCATTACGTTCGACCATCGCGATATCCGCGAGGTCCTGAACAAATCGAGCCACAAGCTTACGTCCTTTGTCCACATACACGATCTCGCGACCCCGGAAGAACACCACGAGCTTCACCTTGTCTCCGCGCTCAATGAACCGACGTGCATTTCGGAGCTTGGTCTGATAGTCGTTTTCGTCGATCTTCGTGGTCATCTTGACTTCTTTAATGTCGATCGTCTTCTGCTTCTTGCGGGATTCCTTTTCCTTCCGGCCAAGCGTGTAAAGGTATTTCCCAAGATCCATGATACGGCAAACCGGCGGAACGGTCGTTCCTGCGACTTCAACCAGATCCAACCCCGCCTCCTGAGCACGCTGCAGACCTTCCAGCGGCGTCACGATGCCGAATTGTTCCCCGGCAGCTCCGATCAACCGGATCTGCGCTGCGCGAATGCGCTCATTAGCACGAACTTTTTGTGGACTGAGTGACAATGATCCTCCTTGTGGTTTAAGATTACTTCTTTTGCGCGATCTCTTGCTGGATCCGCTCGATCATCGCACTCACGGCCTGGGCTCCCAGGTCCTGACGCCCGCGCATGCGGACGGCGATCTGCTCCGTTTCTATTTCCTTATCCCCCACAACAAAAACATAGGGAATCTTCATCATTTCCGCTTCGCGGATCTTATAGCCGATCTTCTCGGTTCTGAGATCGGACTCGGCGCGGATTCCTTCTTTCTTAAGCCGGTCGACCAGCTTCTGGGCGTACTCGTTATGCCGCTCCGCTATGGTCATCACCCGAACTTGCACAGGAGAAAGCCAAAGTGGAAATGCCCCCGCATAATGTTCCACCAAAATACCAATAAAACGTTCCAAACTGCCAAAGATCGCCCGGTGCAACATGATCACGCGATGGTCCCGGCCATCCTCTCCGACATAATTCAGATCGAAACGCTCCGGCAAACTCATATCCAGTTGGATCGTCCCGCACTGGAGTGTCCGCCCAATGGCATCCTTCAAATGAAAGTCGATCTTGGGCCCATAAAAAGCCCCATCGGCCTCGTTGACCTTGTAGGGCAACTTGAGCTCTTCGAGAGCATTCCGCAGTCCCGTCGTCGCTATTTCCCACTGCTCGTCCGTCCCAATCGACTTGGGTGGACGGGTCGAGAGCTCCACATGATAATCAAAATCAAAGGTTTTGTATACCTCATCCGTAAAGCGAATGGTCTCCACGACACTCGCCTGCAGCGCCTCGGGAGTTGTGAAAATATGAGCATCATCCTGCGTGAACCCACGGACGCGAAAAAGCCCGGCTAATACGCCGGAACGTTCATAACGATGTACTTTGCCGAATTCCGCCACCTTCAGGGGCAGCTCACGGTACGAATGCTTTTCTTCCTTATACATCAACATCCCGCCCGGACAGTTCATGGGTTTCAGGGCATAAACTTCCTCATCCCGTTCTAGAAAAAACATGTTCTCACGGTAATTGTCCCAATGGCCCGAGGTTCGCCAGAGCTTGTCCCTCAATATCGTCGGAGTCTCGATCTCGATATATCCATACGCAGCGAGTTTTTCACGCATGAATGCGATTAAAAGATTCTTGAGGATCAGTCCCTTCGGCTTCCAGAAGGGCAGGCCGGGTCCTTCCTCGTGGAAACTGAAAAGTCCGAGCTGCTTTCCGACCTTGCGATGATCGCGCTTCTGCGCCTCTTCCCGCTGCGTCACATAGCCATCAAGTTCCTTCTGAGAGAGAAAAGCCGTCCCATAAATACGCTGCAGCATGGGATTCTTCTCATTCCCGCGCCAATAAGCCCCGGCCACGGAAAGAAGTTTGAAGGCCTTGAGTTCTTCGGTATTCATCACATGTCCGCCCTCACAAAGATCCGTGAAAGGCCCATTCTGCACAAAGTTGACCGTGTCTCCCTGAATACCCTCGATAATCTCGATCTTATAATTTTCCTGCTTGTCCCCAAAGATCTTGCGGGCCTCGTCTTTTGAGACGGACCATTGCTTGAAAGCCTGGCGTTCGCCTACGATCTCGCGCATTCGCTTTTCGATCTTCGGAAGATCTTCGTCCTGAAACGCAGTCTTGGAATCGAAGTCATAGTAAAACCCTTCATCGATCACAGGACCGATCGCGAGTTTTGTACCGGGATAGAGATCGAGAACAGCTTGGGCGAGAATATGGGAAGCGGAATGCCGCAGCCGGTAAAGCGGTTCGTAGTTCTTATCGTCTGACATACTGATTCATTTTTTAGGTCCTCCGTGGCGCCCCGAGGGGCTCCCGAGGGATGAACGTCCGGAAAAAGCAGACGCCCAATAAAATTCCTCCATAGCTATGCAAACCACACCTACCACCAAAACTATCCACCATTTCCTCCGATGCCCTTGCGAAAGAAAAATGGCGGGGCCGACGGGGCTCGAACCCGCAACCTCCGGATCGACAGTCCGGAGCTCTAACCAATTGAGCTACAGCCCCAAAAAAATTCAGGGTGAAAAATTTCGCTGCGCAGAAACTTGCGTCCTACGAAGAACGGTATTCTATAAGGAGAAGCAAACTATCTCAAGTGAAAATTCGACCCAACTGAAGAAATCCAGGCACCATGGCTCCAGTTATTAACCAAGTCGCCTTCCGCAGGTATAGACTTTGGCCATAGTGAATTCGGTGCCTTCCCCGCCGAAATGTTGGGCAGGCAACCGGCTGTCCGCCTTCGGCTTTGCCAAATGGCAGATCCGTCCTCGCGGTGAGGCGGAAGCTCATCAAAAATTTGGGCGTTGTAAGATTCGAACTCACGACCCCTTCCGTGTAAAGGAAGTGCTCTAACCAACTGAGCTAAACGCCCGAGAAAGAATTGATTCTATGGATCAGCTTGTTAAGATTAGCAAAACTGTCCCTCTTGAAATAGAACGCAAGCCTCGTGAGATGGAACGTGTACGGCGCGTTACGCTCCTCGTCAAACGGCTTGAGGGACTGAGTGATCTTCCCTTTTTTGAGAAGATGCTTGAACTCTTGGTTCAACTGATCCAGTTGCTTTTCACTTAGCGGCTTCTCAATGCGCAAAACCAAAAGATCCCGAATGTAACGCATGGAATGATACACCTTGTAAAAATCGGTGACATACGCGACCGCCACCGAGGGATCATGGGTCACATACATTAAATCGAGATCTTCCTCATGGATCATGCCCTGTTTCAGTAGCTGCTGCCTCAGGAAAATAAAAAAATCCGTCCAATAATCTGAACCCGGCGCATCCAGGCAAACGATCGGCCGAGGATCTGTCTTTCCCGTCTGGATCAAAGTGAGCGTTTCGAAGCCCTCGTCATGAGTTCCAAATCCTCCGGGGCAAAGGACCGTTGCGTGGGATTCCCGCAGGAACATGAGCTTGCGTGTGAAAAAATACTTAAAGCTCACAAGCTTGGGATCCTGAAGCATCACGGGATTGGCTTCTTGCTCAAAAGGAAGCTGGATGTTCAGTCCGAAACTTTTTTTATGTCCGGCGCCCTCGTTACCCGCCTGCATAATCCCGGAGGCCGCACCGGTGATTACCATCCATCCCTTCTGGACGATTCCCTTTGCGAACTTTTCGGCAATTTGAAAATCCAAAGAATTTCTTGGAGTCCGGGCGGATCCAAAGATCGAGACTTTGCGAATGGCGCGATAAGGTTCAAAAACTTTCAGGCTGTGGCGAAGCTCTTTCATGGCGGTGTTGAGCATCTTCATGTCTCCACGGTCCAGTTTATCCGTGTGGGCCTTCAAAGCAGTCACGATCAGCTCTTCCGCAAGATCCGCATTCGCCCCGGGCCCAGCCTGATGGATGAGCTCATGGATAAGCTGATCCAGCTTGGGATTTCCGGTTTGATAGGATTCATGCTTTCTGAAAAACTCTTCCATCATTCACCAATCTTGATCTGGAGGATCAAGTCTCCGGGATGATGACAGGTGGGACAATCTCTTCCCTGGCGAGCCAAACGAAGCTTCTGCCCTTCCCGGGTATTCACCGGAATTTTCACCGAGATCGTCTGTCCTTCCGGCGTTTTAAACATCACACTTCCGCCGTCCTTCGATTTTTTCCTGGAAATCTTTAAATTCACAACAATGTCCGCGGATTCCTGGGGAGCCTGCACCGGTCCCTGTCCATACTCATCCTCGTAAAAACTCTGGCGCGGTGAGCCGGAAGAATAAGCACGAAATGGTCCGCCGCCCGATCCGCCCCCTCCACCCGAAAAAAGGTCCCCAAAGATATCCGAAAACGCAGAATAACGGCCCCCTCCGCGCGCACGCCCTCCAGAGGAGTATTGCCGCAAAAGATCTTCAAAATTGAACCCTTGCGCCCCTGCGAAATTCCCGGGATTTCCAGCGCCGAACTTGCGCATTTGATCATATTGAGCGCGCCGTTTCTCATCGCTTAAAACATAATACGCCTCGGAGATTTCCTTGAATTTCGCCTCGGACTGTTTAGCATTCCCAGGATTCTTATCGGGATGATACTTCACGGCGAGCTTGCGATAGACCTTCTTGAGCTCGTCGGCAGAAATAGATTCAGGAACACCAAGCGCTTTATAATAATCTTTTTGAGAAGCCATAATCTTTATCCTTTAATAAGAAATGCTCCAATACTCATAAAGTTCACGGGCTGAATGATATCAAAATAGGCCTTCTTTGGGAAGAAGTGTCCATCCTAATATTCCCCTCCTGCACCCAGGGAGAAAAAAGGCCCGGTAGCTTTCGCCACCGGGCCTTTTGGGACTTCAGTTGTGTCTTAAATCTTCACAACATTGGAGGCTTGGTCGCCCTTGGGGCCTTGGGTCACTTCAAATTGGACCGCAGCGCCTTCTTCCAAAGACTTGTATCCCTCGCCCTGGATTGCGGTGTGATGTACGAACACATCAGCGCCACCTTCACGGGAGATGAATCCAAAACCTTTGTCATTGTTAAACCACTTCACTTTTCCTTGTGCCATGATTGATATTGCTCCTTTCACTAGAATTATAGTAACGCATGACAAGTTCAACCTTCACTACGGTAAAAACATCAACCTGGTGCAGTTGGAACGAGCCCGCTTCGTTATCCCCTTCCGGAGAGTTAAAGACAGGGTAAAAACAAAAAAACCGCAAGGCTCACTTTCTGACCTTGCGGTACAAATTGTGTTCTACCTCTCTGCTCACTACGTAGCCACTATGCCTTATGCACGTCCCACTGTCAAAGCTTATTATGCCTGGCGCACCGATTACGCACTCTTCCCCGTTACATACTGCGTCTGAAGATCAGTGACAAGATCGCTCACGAGTGCGTCAACGGCATTCAGAAAACCGCCGAGCATCGTCTTCGTCACAACCACTTTGTTCTCATCGGGAAGTTGCTCTTTCAGGGCTTCGGGAATGGTCTCAGACCCGTACAGCAGCGGGGTCACTCGGATACTGCCATGAACAGCACCGATATGCTTCTTCAGCTGATCGGGACTCTCGGAACCCGCCGCAAGAACCGGCTGCTGATCTTCCCTAGCAAGATGGAGATTGAGTTCTTTAAGGAAGGCGCGTTCTTCCGGTGTGTTCACGATCGCCACAATGACCGCCCCGGGATAGGTTGCACGCATACCGGCCGCCACACGAAGCGGATCTTGAGAGAAAATTCCGTGCATAAGAACAAGTACTTCCGACACACTCTTATCGGCAACATCACGGATTCCGAGGGCCCCCATCGCGGCTTTCTTATGTTCTTCTACCTGGGCCTCGGACAATCTCACATTTTCGTGGGATCCCTCGGGAAAGAGTTCCGGCTCAACAGCGGCATACGCTGTTGGTTCCGTCAGCTCAAACGGAACGATCCTGTTGACCACTCGACCCGCAGTGAACACCATAGCCGCCACGCTGTTCGCATCAAGCCTTGCTGTATGAAAACGTGTCGGCCTATCCATCGTCCGCTGCTCCTCGCTGACCACTCCCAAACTCTCCCGCAACTCCGAGCGGCCCGTAAGGCGTTTCCATAGAGATGGCTTTGCCCTGACGGGGGCTTCAGCAAGGTTTTGGGCTAACAACCTCTCAGCCTCCGCGGCTATTTGTTCTGCAGACAATTTGACTTGTGGCGTCTGGCCCGCGATTCTTAGACTGACCGGCGATTGGGGCGGGGCGACAACTTGCATCGGCGATGCTGACGTTGATGGAGCGGATGTCCCCGGGGTAGCTAGTTTCAACGGAGCAGCAGACGACGCAACCGTTCCGACCATTGCCGCTGGGGCAACCTGTGCGGGCTTCGGGATCGTGGGAATACGCACTTCGTTTTTATCTGCCGCAACAGGTGGTGGAACAGCCTTCGGAATAGCGACCTTGATCTCGTCGGGATTAGCAAACGGATTTTCGTCCGGCTTATGAGTTGACGGAAGATCGATATGCATCGTTGGCTTCGGAGAAGCTATTTTGGCCAAAACATAATAGGCTGGATTTTCCTTTGTTGAATCTTGGATCGTTTCAAAAACTTTTGATTTAATAAATTTTGCAAAACCCGGAATGTCGACATAATCCCCCTCAGTAAAGACATCGGCCGACACCGCGACCCGGATAAGGCCACTGGAGTCCAACACCTCATCGCCATTATGCCTTTTCACCAAATAGGCCGTGACGGGAAACTTCCCCGTGAATGTTTTGAGATCCGTCAGATTTCCTTGTTGGTCCCGGTAGGTGAGCTTAGACTCCGTAAGACCCGCGCTAAAGATCATGGCGCCTTTCGGGGAAGTATTCGAAAATAAAATCGCCTGAGGGGTAAGAGTAAATCCAAGGAATTTCGCATCATTGGGCGAAGAGCCGTCCAGAGACACAGCTTTTAACCATGGATCCCCGGAAGCCGGTTCGATGATCTTTGCCGCATCAAATTTCTTAACTGCTTGCCCGGCAATCGAGTCAAAGAACGCTTGCATCTCCACGGGGGTCGTGACGCCCCGCAATTCCGCACGGGCCTGGAGTTTGCGAAGGGCTTGATCTGCCACGGCCTTGGAAAATTTTGCGTATTGTTTTCCCACCAGGCCATCGAGTTCGGTATTACTCAGACTCATGACCCATTTGGGCATCTCCTCAAGTTCTTTTATAAAACGTAGAGCTTTGTGATCCGCGTCTCCGGACTGAAGAAGTTCGCCCAAAAGCGCCCCGGCTCGATTCGCGAATATCCGCCCAAAAGCTATCCGGTACTGCTCCCTATAAAGCCAGATCGGTACTGCTCGAGATTTAGCGTTGGGTATTAACGCCAGGAGCTCGTCAAGGCTCTTACTCCCCTTCGCTAGTTTAGGAGCCAAGGCAACAGCGCGAACGCCGAATGCCTCGAATATTCGATTATCTAAGTCGGTCCGGTACAAATCAAGCTGACCGCTGTGCCCGTTCCTAGGTAAAGCAGCGGCATCCCATAAGCGGTCCAACTCAGCAAAGGTCCTAACAGTCTTAAGACGAGTATCAGTTAATTGAAGGAGGCGATCCGCATAAGCGGCAGCCACCTGATCCCGCGATTCCGTGGAAAGGGCGGCACTTGGAACCAGGCTCTCAAAGTTCATCAGCCCATTAAAATGGTTGATCCCCGCCAGTTCTTTGCGACTCAATTCCACAAAACGTTTCCCAAAAGCCTCCTGAAACTCCGGCCCGATTGTCCAGTAGGCCTTGAAAGTGGCCTCAAACGCCAGCAGTTCTTTGTACGTTTTGATCTTCGGAATCTGAACCCTCGCCAACTCCGTGGCCCTCGCCGTGCCGGCCGTTGAAAATCTTTTATTTTCCAAATCGAAAGGTTTGACATATCCCCAAAGGCTCACGAGCTCCGCGAAATTCTCGGCCAGTGGAATCCCCGTGGCGATCAAACCCGCCACGCTCGCCTGGATAACCTTGCGATTTTTCCCAGGGAACCTGTACCACCAATCGTGGAACGGAATCGTTGTCTGGATACCCTCAAGCGCATCTTTTACCACTCGGAACGACTGCTGCCGCACCTCGGCGCGAGTAACCTGGACCTTTGCGCCATTTTGAAGCATGTAATACTGATATTTTTCGTTGCCCGTCATCCACACAAGATTTCCTATCGGTTCAAACCCAATAATCGTAGGTTTTAAATCGACGGGCGCAAGGTTCTCATCGAGCACAGAACCTCTTAAAATAATGCGCGTGATACATCCGCCCGATTTTTCCTTTTCGGTTAAAAAATCTAGAAGGGAAACCTCCGCCGAGATATTGTATTCCTCCGGCCCTTGCAAAGCCGAAACCGCCGCTGGCGCATGTCCCGCCGCCGGTTTATGGAACGGAACCATCACGGAACTGATCTCGTCATATTTTTCTTTTTCTTTTGAATAAACCAAGTGCGAGACGAACCTTACAAAACCCTCACCCCTCGAAGCCCCTAGAAGCGGCGCCCCCGTTTGCTTGTCGAATTCGAACGGAAGTTTATAGCCCTCATCGTCGTAAACCACCACGAGAGGCTTTTCGGCATCTGTTTTTGACAGCGCCAGCATAAGGACAGGTATAGCCTTGCCGCTGAACCGCTTTGCGCCAAGTGCCTGGGCCTGCGGAGAAGGGATAATCTCCGTAAGATCGGGGCCAAGCCGAAACTCTTCACCGTTTACATTCTTCAACACCACCGAATCCGAGTTAAGTGGTGTTTCCGCAGGGGGTTGTGTGTCAAAAAAACGAGAATCCGCTTCTCTGATTGCCCATGCACCCGCATCAACAGGACTCAGCCTGAAAGCAAGCGCTTGGGAACGCGGTTGGGAAAAAGATTCCAACGCAGCCGCTAATTTTTTCCCAGCCTCCTCGACGTTTTTCAAATCAAACGGCTCGTTGACACCTGGGAATTCGACCACCACCGGGATGGCGTCCGCATCTGCTGAATTCTTGATACTGAGTTTGTTACCTTCGACCTGAAACGTCACTCCCGCGAGAATGCCGTAGTTTACCCACTCATCAAGTTCCTGCTTGATATCTTCCGCAGACCTTACTTTGGAAGGCGCTGACAAAGAGATGAGGTTACGAGAATTAAAAGCATAAATCGCCCAATACGGTTTATGATCCCAAGTCTTCAACGTCTTGGCAAAGACGCACTGTTCTCTCGAAGCTTGAGCTTTGGCCGCAAACTCTTTCAGAGGCTCCAAGATCTTCGTTTGGATAGATCGGCTCACGGCGTCAATGTCCCCGAAGAGCTCTTCATGGGAGACAAAAACCGCCTTTGCTTGCTGGAGCTTCTGATCGATTGCCTTGAATTCCGTTTTAATGAGGCCAAAAGTTTTCTTGATCTCACCGGCCAGCGCATTACTCTGCGACGCTTTTTCCATCGGCAAAAGCACCAAAAGTGCGGAATGAAGACTAGTGGCCCAGGAACTCGCCATCTTGGTGCCCGTTTGGGAAAGCCACAGCGGGTCCTTTTTCTGTCCGTTAATGGCGTTATCCGTCATCTGAAGGAAATGGCCCAAAAGCACTCCTATCGCCGCTTCTGTTTTTTGAAAAGCAGGCCAAGTTTTGTTTTCTGGAGGTGTCGGGACGGTTGCGACAGTTGTCGCTCCCGCCGGTGCTACAACAGGAATGGGCGGCACATTTTCCGGAACATCCTTGAGAAGTCCCGCAAGCACTGTCAGAATCTGAGTCAGATCGGTCGCCAGTTGGTTGAATTCCTCCATGAACCGGATCTGGGCGGAATTCTGAAAATCGCTATGCTCCCAAAGAATGCTTCCGCGGGCTAACACACCCTTTACTTTCACATCCAGATTTTTTACAAGATAATCCACGGCCCATGCCACATCCCCGGAATCACCGGACCGCAACGCCTGCAAAATGTGCGCATCAATGACGGGATGCGTACTCCGCGCTTCCGAACGCTGTGAAGTTCCTGAGGCAGTTGGAAACGGGTAAGAAGGCTTTGATGCCGGAGAAAGCGGTTTATGTCCGCGCACCAAAAGCTCGGCCTGCGCATAATCGGGAAACTCTTCGGCGTGATTTTCTAGACCCCGCTGAAGATTCGTAATATACCGATTTGCAAGGTTTACAAGCCATGCCCCATCGGCGTTCCCGGCCGCCGAGGATCTGACAAGCTCAAGCTCTTTGATAAGCTTTACCACACGGATCGGGGTCGACTCGTCTCTTTCCCTTTGGAAAAGTGAAATTTTTAACAATTCGATCAGAGCGGCTCCGAAAGCAACCACAACGACGATCCCTAATGCGACATTCAAGAGAACACGCGTCCCGAGCGCTTCCCCTTGCACGCGAGTTTCGGTCGGCGCCTGTTGGGACAAGTTACCTCTCAAAAATACCGTCGGCTTCCACATTTCCCAAAATACAAGAAGAGCCGTAGGCGTTAAAAGCAATCCGGCCCAGATCCATTTCCCCACAGAGGCGGATTCGAAGTTCGGTCCATAGCGTCCCTGCAGAAAAGCCGCCAAAAAGGTCACTGGAATTGCGAGAATGAGCGCGCGGATAACAAAAGCGATCGGCCGTTTTTCGGGCTTGGCAACTTCGCGAACGGCAAGGAGAACTTTGTCATACTCACGGCGCAACAGATTATTCTCGATCGGCTTCACCCGTTCCAATTCCCTCAAAGCTTTGTTCGCATTTCCCTGCCGCAAAGCAGTCCCTGCAAGAAAAAGACGCTCATCCGAAACGCGCATCTCGAGTTTAGTCAGTGCATCAATACTCGATTGAAGTCCATTTCGAACTTCCGAGCGGGTACGATTAAGTTGAGCTATCGATTCCTCTCGCAGTTGTTTCCATTCCGGGCTCTGACGGAGTACTCGAGGCAGCCGTAAAGTCATCGCTCCAATCAATGCATTAATATCGACATCAGGGTTAACAGAATAATTGATCGCATCGTCCCCATAAAGCTCACCCATTGAAAAACCGCCTGACTTACGGACCGGTTCTGTCACGCTGACTAAGTGTGGCATGGTGGTCCAAAATTCCCACCAGGGTCTGGCTCGAAATTTTAAAGTATTTTTGCGCGACCATTGATTGACGGTCTGAATAATTTCATCCAATACCACCTGTCCGGTAATATTAATGGCATTTTCAGGAATATTATCAAAATGTCCCATAAGTTCGAGATTACCGGTTTCGATCGAAAGCACTTGAGGCTCCCCCGATGCCCGGAATTCGGAGCGAATGGAAGGAGAGATACCGAGCGCCGTAAAAACCGCCTTGGCTTCAGCCAGCTTGAGCTGAAATCTCACTTGGACATCTTCGAGCGTATAGGTTCTAACCTTCTTTTTCGGCTCGCGACTGAGCGTTTGAAATGCCGAATATTCGCTCTTGTTCAAACTCCTACCCTCAGCGCGGCTTGCGTTGTTCAAAAGAAGCGAAATAGCCCCGCTGAGGATCGCATCGCTTGGCATTCTGTTACGGTGCCCTGCCGCCTTTAGTTTTTCAAGTAATTGAGCTGCAAGTGCCGGGTTCCCCTCAGGGCTCATAGCCATCCGCCCCAACCCGTAGATGAGCCCTTGCTCCCCGACCATTTGTTCGATAAGCACAGCTCCAGCCAAATCGCTCCGCACCGGATGCATCACAGGAGCGGCAACAGGCGAGTCAAAAAAATCGTCGCGTTCGGGTTGGACTAATGACGCGGCAAGAGCCGTGAGCCGCGCGTGTTCTTGTAAAAGCCCTTTAAGATTTGACTCCGTCTCACGCATTTGTTTCTCGACGTTATCCTTACTTGTCTGAAATTTTCTAAGTTTCACTTGATTCCGCTGAGTGCGACCGTCTTGCCTATCCTCCAACGCTGCTATGTCGATCTCCAAATTCCGGGCGTGCTTCTGCAAATGAATGAGCGCCTGTCTTTTTTGATCGATCGTGTCGTGGAGAATGCGCAACTGTCCCGCCACATCAGCATCAAAAGACGCGTTTCGTTCCCTATCCCCTATTTTTCTCCTCATCTCAGAACGGAATTGCGCGGCACGAGCGGCGGCGAGAGCTTTTAACCTATCGACAGCCTGTGTGATGAATTGCGGATGACGAGCAGCTTCAGCTTCGATGAAACCCTGTGCCGCGAAGGACGTAAAACGGCCCATTTGATCGAGCGCTTCGCCCGTAAGGTTGAAAAATTCTTCCTCACCGGTCTGCTCACTCACCTGCGGTACCCGCGGAGCAAGGGCGTAAAAAGAGATCGGTTTCGGCCACTTAAATTGCTTTTCCATGATATCCGTGGACAGACGCTCGCTCACCGGCTTTTGGGTCACAACAACCGAAATAGACTGGTTCAACAAACCTGATTCGAGAACTTTTTTATCCTCTCTAAGCACTTTCGAACCGTACTGGGCATTCTGCCCCGTATTCATCGACTGATCTTCGATAAGAATCTTTTCCTTCGGAACGCCATTCGCTAGGAGCACGTCTTGAAATTCCAGCGCCTCAGCCCGAACACCTTTGCCTTTTCCCGCCACAAGCACCCATTTCGGCTTCAACGCATGATAAGCTTGGGCAGCAGCTTCACCATTCACCTGATGATCGGGATTGCCTAGTACGAGCAAAACGTCCGGATTTGGAGGCGTCCTCGCTGAGCGCTCGGCCAGATAGCTCAAAAGGTCATTAGCCGCCATGTAGTCTGCCGGCACAAGCTTCATCCTCACCTCGGAGCGCTCGCCATTGGGAACAAGCACTTCCATCGACAAGCTTCCCTCGGGATGTCCCGGTGTTAATGCGACTTGTAGAGTTTCCAAATCAACCGCATTACTGTTTGTGAAAGAGATCGGCCGTCCCTTTGCGCGTGAAAGTCTTTCCGCATATTCATGAATGTCGACCCCTTTACCGGCCGCCCCATTGATCAAATATTGTTTTCCATGAGGCTCATAATAAAAACTGATCCCTACGGGGAATGCATGGCTGTAATCTCCGTCGGTCGTAACGACCACTGCGCGCGGCTGCGCATCGACTGGGAAATTCTCCGCATTAAAATTGATGCCCTTTAAACCCGCGATATTCGCCAACGCTGCAAGGGATTCCTTATTCTCCGGCGTGAGCGGAATCGGGAATTCCCCCCATTCACTAGATGACTTCCGGGTCGGGTCCGGAAGATCCAACGCGCCCTGCATACGGATCGTCACGAAAACGTCTTTGGGAATAACGGGCGAATCTTTTTCGACAAAACCCGCCACCAAACGTACCTTTTCTTTTGACAGCACTTTATGTCCTAAGTTATAAAGCCGTGTCCCTTTGCTGTAATTGCTCGGGAAAACTCCGGCGACATTATCGTTATAATGGGCCGTCAATCCCACGAACACCCCATCCCCCCAAGTATCGTGATCCGTCATAGGAAATTGCTCAAAAATCCAAAATTCCCGATTGTCCCGCTCTAGATGCTCCCAGTTAAAATCCTTTGTCCCAAAAGCTTGCTTGAGAATGTTGCCGATCGCTGTAAAATTGGGCAGTTTCGCTAACTGCAAAGCAAGATCCAAAGAGTCAATGTCATAGGGATGAATATGCGCGACCCGGCCAAAACCAAGAACGTCTATATCCTTGCCCTTCCCGGTATAAACCACGACGTACTCCCCCTTGGGAAGCTGTGAATTGAACGCTTGATTCATACGTTCGATTTCCGGAAGATCTTTAAACAAAACCGGTGTCACGCGAATTCCAGAATAGTCACGCGCTCCAGTCCTAATTTCCATAAGCTGGAAAGTTTCATGACTTTCAGGGTTAAAAGACATCTCGATCTCTCCAAACTTCACGGTTTTTTTCGGATTTCTTACTTCCGACCGACCATCCAAAGAACCGGAAAAAGCGGCGCGAGAAGCGGGAGCGACCCTTTGAAACACCGGTACGGACAATAATCCTGCTTGAGCCAAATCGAAAATCGCATCTTCGAATATTTCACGGATCCTGGGCCGTGCCTCCGACAGACCTTCTCTTAAAATAGGTACAAGGACCGGAAGGTCTCGTACCGCTACGTTCTTGGCATTTGCTTTTATGAATTCCGCGGCCCGGAGTTGCATCTCCTCCTTGCGACTCTGCAACCCCCGAACCAAAACTCGAAAGAGAGATTCATCGATCTCTTGATTTATGCGCTGTTCGGCGCGCCCGGAAGAAAGATCCCGATCCCCGCCTTGGCGGGTGGCAGAACCTACGTGCCTTTTTTCATCCAAAGCATAGTCAAAAGCATCAGCCAGCACCGTATAAGGATTCTGCGAATAAAATTGAATGCTGCGTAACCCCCGACCGAGCGAATAAGCTCCAATTCCACCGAATAAAATAGATACCGCGGCTGGAAGGCCCAGGGCAGGCTCCACAAATGCACCGATCCCGATCAACGAAAAAACGATACCCAAGACCACATTCAAATAGAGCGACTGCTTTTTATATTTCAAATCGACAAGAAATGGGACCGGGGAACCATCCTTCGCTTTAACGTAATCGCCTTTATGCTCGGATTTGACCTTATCCCATAGCTGTTGAAGCCGATTGCGGGCGATCATATCCAGGACATGCTGGTGGAGATAGGTCCCGACCGAGTCATCCAATGAACGGAATACCGGCCTTTCAGATTCTTCTACCGGATTACGCGCTTCATAACGGAACTGCCAGCTCGAGGGTGGCGAAGTGCGATGATCGCGGATAAACATAAAAGTTTCGCCCCTATGAACAGGCAGATTCTGCCATTCCTCAGACTTATAGTAGGGATGCTCCTGCCCCATGAACGATACGGTTCGAATGGCTAAGCTTTCGCTCCCCAACTGCCAGACGAGCTTGTCCAAAAGCTGCCCCAAGGTTCCTGCTTGAAGCGCCTGGGCCACGATCGGGTCCCCGGAGCTTACCAGCTTCACCGCTTCAAGTGATGCGATCCGATCGAGGGATAGTTCTTTGCCACGATTCTCAGCACGGACATTTAATTTTTGGTTAAGACCGGTGACAAAGCCCTGCCGCACCGTAAGGATCTCACTATTTCCGGGCGCGGAGCCATCCACATATCCTTTCACCTCGATATTGAGGCCCTTTTGAAGTATGCGCACACGATCCATAACCGGCTGGGTAAATTGATAAAACTCGGCCATCCGTTTATCATAAACTTCCCTAAGCTTTGCCTCATCGATCGTGATGGACTGACCATCCGGACTAGCTGTAATAACTTTTTGAGCATCCGGACGCATTTTCTTGACATCCTTTTCTTGCATCGCATTCCATTCGTCATTGATCCTTTTGATCGTACGGCCCAATAGAACCTCATCCGGAACATTAAAAAGGATGTTGAGATCTGGCTCGATGGTCCTGCCCTGCCACTGGATCTGGGGAAGAATATCCAGTTGTTCCGCCGTGCGCGGAAAACCATCGAAAATAATCCCATAAGCATTTTGATATTGAGGTTCGGCAAGAATCTGATCGACAATCTTAATGATCACATTGTTGTCGACCAGCACCCCCCGTTTCATCTTTAAAAATTCTTCGGGATATTGGGCTTCTAAGATCGGTTTGAGCCGATCGCTCATGACGAGAACTTCATAACGCTTGGTTTCTCGCCGCTGCTCAAGCTCCTGATTCAACGCAGCAAGAAGCCACTCCACCAGCGTCCCCTTTCCGCTTGCGGGTGCCCCATAGGGCGTGATGATACGGATACCCTGATCGATCATCTGCCGGATAAGCGCTTGCTCGTCGGCGGACTCTGTTTGTTCCGTCCTCAACTCGGAGCGCTGATAGCTCGCAATCTGTTGTTCCAAATAATCCAGAACCGCGATCTGCGCCGGATCCTCCGATGCGATCCATGGACGCATGGCCGCATCATCTTTATTTTTCATGTCTACTTTGAAAGCATTAAACCGTTCTACGTTCTCCGGTTTTCCGAGATAGCCATATTTCGCCGGAAGAACTGCATGCGGGGCTTCGCGGTATTTATTGATCTCGTCGCTTAGCATGGTCCGAAGCAGTTCTAATTGATAGGCCTGGCTCAATTCGCTTCCCTTGGCCCACGAAACAACTGTTTCCAGCCGGTTGAGCACTCCCGGCTCTGGTTTTGTGGGTTTCAATTCATCCTGATATCCCTGAGGATGATCGATCCGCCACCGAACATCCGCGGCAATAATCTCTTCAATGCCGATTTTCGCTTCAAACCCAAGCTCTTGCTTTGCAAGGCTCGTGGACGCTTCGAGAACGGCAGGATCGCCGGGACGGCGACCGCCAAAAAGAATCTGCCCTTTATAGGTCCAGCCGGGCTTCTGGCGTTCGATTTCCCGAATGATCATCTGGGCGATTTGGAGATTCGAAACGCGCACACCGGTTCCGACATTGGTGGCCAGGTAATGCCCTTGCTCCGTTCCCATTCCCCCAACTTTTTTTACCGCAAGCGCGTGGACAACGGCCAGATCGGCCGTGGCGACATAATCACGGTCATTGGTTCCATCGGCCGTCGGATAATCCTTCCCGAAGATCGTGATGTTCTTGCCCTGGAGAATCAAATTCACAAAGATCGGAATGATATGCGAAGCACTAAGCCGGTCGTAACCGCGCTCTTCACCGAATTTTTCTATAAAATCTGCCTGCCGTGACGCATTCAAACTGACAAAGGCGCCGGCGGCATTGAAATAACGAAGAGCCACGGCATTGAATCCGTGTTTTTTGACATATTCCTGGATCATTTTTTCCATAAGCCATTTGGTACGGCCATAAGGACTGGTCTGGAGTTTCCGCGCGTCTTCATTGATCGGAGTTGTCTCAGGATCGCCATAAACTGCGGCGGAAGATGAGAAGATGATGTTCTTGACGCCCGCAATCCGCATCGCTTCAAGAAGGATCCCGGTATTCCGGACATTGTCCTCGTAATATTTGGAGGGATTCGCCACAGACTCGGCCACCTGGATATCCGCGGCAAAGTGGACCACGGTGTCGATCTTTTGTTCCCGTAAAACGCGCGCAAGATTTTCACTGTCCGAAATATCGCCTTCTTCAAACTTCACGCCTTGAGGCAACGCATCGATATGGCCCGTCGTCCGGTTGTCATAGATCGTCACGTCATAACCGAGTTGTTTCAGCATCCAGGCGGTGTTGCTGCCGATAAATCCCAATCCGCCGACCACACACACTTTTTTCCCGGCTCCGAATTTTTCCTTGGGTAATTCCCAGCCGTTCGGCGAACCGGGATTTGCTACGGCCCGTTCGTCCCACTGCTGCGCCAGAATATCCAGATAAACTTTCTGCAGTTCCTCGCGCACACGTTCGTCGCTCAGACGATAATATTTCCCTGATGTTTTCCAGGCCTTGAGGTCTTGCTGGAGCACCGCGAGCTGTTTCGGATCTTTTTTTAGTAATTCCATTAATTGATTCTTGAGGTCCGAAAGGTTCCCCCAAGCTTCGCCTTGGAGTTCGGAGAATGACTGATGCTTATGCTCGACATTCCATTCCAATTGATTCATGGCAAAGACCAACTCGATCAAGGCATGCGCGGCATTCCCTTCCCGAAGATCCCCCATAAAAAACTCATCAAGCGCTGTTTTTATCCGGTTGTAAGCAGAGCCCGGCTGCGTATCTAAATAAAGCGCGGCTTTTTCTAACGCCACCTCGATAGTACCGCGAGCCACATCCGTGGATAGTTTTCCTGTCGTTCCAGAACGTAATTCGGAGCGAACGGAACTGGCCGCTGTGATATTGATGGCGTTTTTTAATGACGCGAGAGAACCTTCGTCGTCATGGTAAGGAACTTCCAGCACAAGTTGGCTTCTCGTATTTAACACCTTCATCGAACCATTCCCTGTCCACTTGATCCGCACATCTTGCGGCATCCACGACGATCGATTAATCCTTTGAGCCAATTGTGCTGTCGGAATCTTTAATTCTCCCTGATGACTAAAAACATAGAGCCGGTCCTTTTCATAGGCCACACTGCCGAGATAGATCCCCTTGGATGACGATTGCCCAATAGTCACTACCGCAGGAACTGCCTGCGGAAGCAAGCGAAAGGCTCTCAGGAGATTCGGCACAGAGATTCGACTGGTGGAATCAAAATTGGCACTCCGAAAAATACTTTCCATGACTATCCTTACTGACTCCGGCTGAACCAAGTATGCATTGGCCGCAAACTGAACTGCATTTTGCATCGAAACGCCCGCTTCAAGGAGTTCCCCCGCCAAAGACAAAAGGGCCGGCGCACCTGCCCGGGTCCATGCCGTCCGCGTTTCCGAACGGGAAAGAGAAAAACGGAATGATTTCGAGGGTTTCAACACCGTGAAGGTAACAACGAGTTTACTTGTAGCAGGCTCATCGTCCTTAATCAGCTCAAAAGTCTCGCCATTTCGACGAAATTCTTCTACCGATTTGGAGCGAGCATCGGGACCAATCTCAATAGAACCTTCTTCGGTGCGAAGTGTCCATCGGGCTTTGGAAGGCTTTACTTGAAGACCATATTGCGGATTATGATCCGAAGCAGCAACCGGACTCACACGAACAACCTTGACGGTTACATCCTCAAACAGAGGAACTTCCTGACTCATTTCCACATCAATAGGCCGCCTCACCTCGAAACGGTGGGACGGCTCCATGAATTCCCTTTTTTGAGCAGTCAATAATTGTATCGAAGTTTCAAATGTGCCCCATCGAACTTGAGCACGCTGACTTTCTTCGGCGTTCCCAGAAAGCACAGGTTTCAAAGCCGCTTGGTCCGCGCGCAACACACCAAGCCGCCGGTCAATCCGTCCAACTTGATCAGCCGTATCCAGAGGATCCCGCGCTTCGAAGCGGGCAGAGCCCACAGCGGGTGATGCGGAAGCAAAAATAGATTGGGCGAAAGCACCAACAAGGGTTGGGCGGTCCGGTCCCGAAGGGATTTCCATGGAAATAGTCCTTCCGGCACCTCCCCACCAGCGCTTGGCCATATCCATTCCCATCACAGCAACACGCTCGAGACGTCCGACGATGCCAAGAAGCACCTGAATTTGCGAAGATTCAGGCTCACGGGTTCCGGTCTGAAATTCAGGACTGCCAAGCATGGCCTTGAGGTAAACCTCACGATCGCGTTTGGTGACTTCCATGATACGCGGGGTGATCTGAAGATAAGAACAGCCGCTCGAGACCGCGAGTTGTTTAAGGCCCTCGGCATGAAAACCGCCGGTGACGATGACGGCGCGATTTTCTTTTTGCTCCCCCAGACGCTGCAATGCATTGCTGAACATGTACTGTTCGCGAACGACTGCAGTGGAGTAGAAGCTCATAGCGGAGTCGTACAGTTTTTGTACGGCAGAATTTTGAATGGCGAACGGTATACGATGTCCGGCACCGCGAGTTTCGGTTTTGTTGTTCGCCGTACTCAGCACGCCTTCCGCCTTCCCTGTTTTGCCGTACGCCTCGAGCTCTTCGTATTCCCCACGTGTCAATTCCAGCGAAAACAGCCGCTTCAGGAGGTAAAGCTGGCGCGAAGCAACGAGATATTCTTTTTCTTCCGGAGTTTTGGCGAGAACCTGGAGGAGACGATCTTGCAAGCGAGCGGTCTCTTCGTGAAGCCCTTTGCCTTCCATTTCCTGCATCAAAATTATGTATTGAGCATACAGGGTCCAGTCTGGCCAGGCCTTCATAGAAAAATCTTTTGGAAGTTTTTCAAATGCGCTGTCAAACGCGTGGCGAAGAGTGGAATAGCCCTCGCTCGTGCGACCGGCCGCTTTTAAAAGATCGGTTTCGGACATATCGAGGATCGCCTGAAAGTTAAAAATGATCTCGTGAGCGATCTTGCGTTTTTCAATTTCCTTCAGAAAGCCTTGGGCCTCTTGACGCGCTTTTTCGCGGTCTATTTTGGAACCAATCGCCTGCAACCGGTAATAACGAATAAGAAAGGGGTATTGATCCTGATAAAAAGCATCCGAGAGGTCCACATGGAGGTGTTTGCGACTCGATTCACCAAGGGCTTTGAGCCAGGATTCGAAGGAAAGGGTTCGGGAATCAAACGCCTCCTCTTGGCGGACGAACGTCTGGAGGTTTTTATTCAGCTTAGAAGCAAAACGTTGATCGACAGCGACACGGAGTTCCCTGGAATATTTTTCCGCGCTCTTTTCCGACTTCACGACAGAGATGAAAGTTTCACGGTCTTTTTTGTAGGCTTCTAGATTCTCGACCCCGAAACCGTTCCATTTATCACGATCCATACTCCCCGACTTGTGGTCCAGGGTCTGCGTCCCGTTTCCCGAATTGATCAAAAAAGATTCTGGCCCCGTGAGATAACCTTCCTGCATAAGTTTGTCTGTGACCTTGCGATTAAAATCGGGAGCTTTCGGAAAAATACGGAAAAGTTCGGGTTGAAGTTTCGACGCCGCACCCTCAAGGAACATGAGACGGACAGAAGATTTCTTTTCGATGTATTCGAGAAGTTTTTCTATGTTTTTTTCAGCCGAAAAATTACCGTGCGCGGACTGGATATGGATGAAAGCGGGCGCTGCGGGATTGCTGATAACTGCGTCGGTCACTTGTCCAAATTCGGCCGGAATTTCGAGTGTTTTGAACGGAGAAACGGGAGCTTCGGGAGTATTTGCGTACGCAACGGGATCCACACTCGTGATCAGAAAAGTCGAAAGAACAAAAGCCGAGACTACTTTTAAAAAGCGGGATTTCATAAGGGAGCGCTCTCCTTGTGAAGTGAATTTAAAAACACATTACAAAGATATAGCATCTATTCTGAAAAATACAAGGGAGGGAGGCGGAATTATTTCCTAAAACGCGGAATTTGCGATGCTATTTATTGCTATAAATAATACCTCTGAGCCATTTCTTATATCCTGAAACTCTCTATGGGAATGCATTGCTTTTTGAAAATCTTAACAGCCCGCCCATCTTTTCAACGACTGAATTCCCCATCAAAATCTCTTCGCTCTTTTTTCCCGCCCCTAGACTGACCTTCCCCAGTTTAGTGGACGGTTTGTTAAGATAGTATCGCCTGTCTTTCGTACTCAAAGGGGCTCAGATTCCCGAGCGTTGAATGAGCCCGTCGGCGATTGTAATACATTTCCACATACTCAA
>Ga0209083_1000557_pt1 | contig 53080 bp, 69 predicted proteins | sample AM7aDNAmetaG_FD_184132 | JGI IMG/M metagenome (GOLD analysis project Ga0209083, IMG submission 184132) | Freshwater microbial communities from Finland to study Microbial Dark Matter (Phase II) - AM7a DNA metaG (SPAdes) (version 3) | ecosystem: Environmental > Aquatic > Freshwater > Lake ...
CAACTGCGCGCTCTGGGTGCCGTTATAGTAGCCCCACTTGGCGTCTGGCCACACTTGGTCGATGAAGGCCTTATTGTCGGCTTCATTGATGACGAAGTAGCCAGTCTGGAAGAACGAGTTCATCGCGTTGCCATCGGCGTCGGTAGACGTCTCGTGCTGATAGATATATTTGCTTACGGGGTCAGCACCAATAGGCGGCCCGAAGATGGATTCGTTAATCCAGGCAGACCGGCCAAGGGAGCCGTAATCCCATTGCCCTATGACTGTGTTATACTTGACGTAGGCAGCCACTTCGCCATTGCTGGTGGTGGTCGGATAATACCACGCCACTTCATTGAAGCGGGAATTGACAGCCACCCTGATCTTGTTGACGTTTGACATGTCGATTTGCTGGAAGATCACGTCCCAGATGGGGCATGGGATGGGCTGAACGCCAGAACCGGACAGCGAAAAAAACTGGCTCTGCCCCATCCAATAGACGACGCCATTGAACGATCCGGCAGCCTTTCGACCGATCATACCGCAACCGGCGGCAATCTCGTTGAAGCTATAGATATAGGGTTGTCCAATATACTGCATCGACCACACGGCAAGGTCCGTCCACACCAAACCCTGCTGCGGACCTTGGATGCATCCAACGATCTTTGAACCTTTTGGGATACGGAAAGAGCCGGCTTGATTGGTGCTTTGGGCAATCCATGCGCCGTAGTTTTGAACGTCACACCAGCGGATCAAAAGGGGGTCAGCAATGCCGCTAAAGGTGGAACCCCAAGCAATGATCTGGCGTTGTGGCATAGCCACAAACATGCCGTCATTGACAGGCGGTGCCTGGGGGATAACCGTGGCAATCGGCTGCCCTGATGTCGGGTCGTATTGGAAGATAGGCCCAGAAGCCGGGTCGATAGATTGGATGAGTGCCGCTGACGTTTGTGCGCCGGTTGCGGTGCTGGCAAAAGAGATGGTGCCAGGGCCAGAAGCGGTGACTGTGAAGGTTCCGTTATAGGCATTTGGAGTCGCGCCGCTGATGGAGATAATATTTCCGACCGGGATGACGTAGGTGCTGGCAAAGGTTATGGTTGCCGTGGTGCCAGTTCCGCTCATGGTGGCGCTGTTGAAGTCCACATCAAATTCAGGCGTCGGGCATGCGATCAGGATTTCGCCCCAGTTGTCCAGGGTCCAATCATTTGTGTAGACAGGCACGCCCGTAGTCGGGACGATGCCGGCACCCGTGCCATATCCACCAGAGCCATATCCGTCAATACCGTAGCCAGTCCCAGCAGGGACAGTCCCAAAGCCAATATAATAAACAAAGTTTGCGTTTCCGCTGTTCATAAATACAGAAGCGGATGACGTCGCAGTATTACTTGCCTGTATTGTGAATGTGTTGCTGCTTGGGACAGTCAATACATTATAGTCGCTGAACAATACTATCCCGCCGACACTTACGGGGATATTTATTGGAAAGCTACTCCCAACAGAATACCCATGATTGGCTAGGGTGACGGTCGTTAGACCAGTCCCGGATACTGTGGTAAATTGCGGCGTGGCACCGCCAGAAGTCACAGTAGATGTGGCAGTCAGGGGGTTGCCGAATAAGTCAACGGCGTTGATGGTGTATGTCGTCCCGCTAACAACCGTCACGGGATAAAACCCGAACAGGACTAAGCCGCCGACACTGATCTGTGTCGAAATAAACACCGAATCGTAGCTTGTTGTGGTTATGCCGGCGTCAACGATGGTGACGACATTGCTGCCGGTCACGGTGGAGAAGTTGACAGCAGGGTTCGTCGTGATCGTGCGCGGCGTGATATCGATTAAGTTGCCGTTGGTGATGACGGCAAGCTGTGCCTGATAGGAGGACGCTGCGGCCTCATTGCCGACAGCCAAATGCTGATTAGAGTTGGTATCTTCCCATGCCCATAGGGCGCGGGTGATGGTCTGCATGGCGGTTGGAAAAAATTTTGTCCACCCTCCTAACTTTTGCGCAAGACCTAAGCCCGTTCTGTCTGGGACAAAACGAATCAAATTACAGGAAGAAATAGCCGCCTCGTTAAGGGCGGGTGTCTTGTTTACGTCAACGCCTGGGATGAGTTTAAGCGAGGCATGTGCCACGATTTACCCCCTGGTCGGCGTTGCGACAGGCGAAATAGAATTAGATGACCAAGCAGCAGCTTCGAATTTCTTGCGGTATTCTTCGCCTTGGGCACCCTTCAGAAGGGTTTGGTATTGCGCCTCGTATGTCGGACCCATTTGAGGATCGTTCGAAGCTGGGCCAAAGTTGCGCTGGAACTGGCTGATATAAATCATAGATGCCTGGAGCAGCATATCAGGCAGATACGTGCTGATAAACGTCGTTCCGGTGTTCGCCAGGGCCGTCGTAGCGTTGACAGCAAGGGTCTGCATGCGGACCAAGCCAGTCAGCGTCACCGGATATGATTGGTCCGGGTATGGGCCTACGATGTAAATCTGGGACGTGTTGCCATATGTGGCTGCGTCGCCGCCGTATGGCGCGAAGTATGCCGGCATCGCCGTGTATGCAGTATCCCCGTAGACATTTTGCAGAACTTGCTTGGAAACGGGCAGCAAGGGATAGGTCGCGCCGCCAGAAACAATAGAAATGGTCTGCAAGGTGACGAAATCGTTGATACTCAAGGTCAGCAAATTGCTGCCGGCAGTCAGTGTGTAGCTAGTGTTGCTCGAAATGGCTGGGAAAAGGTCTAAATCACGCTGAATGCGCAATTCGGCGTAATTCAGCATCTGCGGGATAATGGCGTTAAACGCAGCATCGACACCGACAACAACACCGCTTGACGTCGTCGTGTTCACAATGGCCATCGTCGCCACCTGGGTGACGTAGCCGTTGTAGGTCAGAGGTGTCGTGGCCGGAGAAGTGGTCATTTATCGGCCTTGTTATCCAGTTTGTCGAAAATCTTTTCGAACATATTGCGGATTTCCCGCATTGTATCATTGAAGTCTGTTTTTGACACATAACTTGTTGGCAATGATACTTCGATTTTTCTAATATCTGTTTGTAAGTCTTTGACGGATTGATAGAGTTGACGTGCAAACCATCCAATGACAGCCAAGATGGCTCCCCCGACTAGGTTAATGGTGGTTTGCACGTCCATTTTGGCCTCTTAGGCGGCAGGGGTTTCGGATGCCGGTGCAGCAGGTGCATCGGCGGTGACGGTCGCTTGCGGCGCTTCCGGCGTCACGCCCATCTGCGCTTCCGCCATGCTCTTGATCTTGACGATCAGATTGGCGACTTCCTTGAACGGGCGTTCGGCAAGCGCCATCAGGATGGAGTTCAGTTCTTCGACGGTGTGTTCGATGGTGACGAGGATTGACATTGTGACCTCTTTGGTTGGTGGTAGAAGCAAAGACGTTTTATCTTGGTTCGCGGTGGCGGTCTACCTGAACATGAAAAAGAAGTTGTTGGTGTTGGTGTAGACGAGGACGACGAAGCCGTTGCCACCAATCGAGTTTCCTGAAGCCGCGCCACCCGCACCGGCACCGTAGGGTGCCTGCCCCGGCTGAGTCGTGTCGGAGCCGCCGTTGCCGCCACCAGCGCCAACAGACACACTTGTGGATGAGTCAGTGAAATCGGCTGGGTAGGTCCCAGAGCCGCCGACAGTGTTGGTGGTACGGAACCCGCCGCCGCCGCCGCCGCCGAGGGTAGTCGTGCCGTTTCCTGCCGGCGTGGATGATGTTGCACCAGCACCACCAAAACCGCTCGAATAACCTGAGTTTCCACCGGCGCCGCCAGCCGTTGACGTGCCGTTGCTTCCGTTGGAACCATTATTGCCGCCCCCGGCCGTCGAGGTACCGCCGCCGCCGCCGCCGCCAGAACCGCCAGACCCAGATGCGTAACCAGCACCACCAGCACCCCCCGAGTTAGCAAAACCACCGGGAGTGATTATGGGGGCGCCGCCGCCACCGCCGCGATTGTTGTTTTGTGAGGTTTGCCCGGCACCGCCTGCAGATCCGGCGAGTGTTGCCGCACCGCCGCTGTTTGCTACTGTTCCCCCCGCCCCCGCCGTTGCCGCAGATGCCGCGCCTCCGCCAGCCGCCAGAACTCCGCTGGTTCCGGTAGACCCGGTTCCAGGGCTGGCGTTGGTGCCGATATTGGCCCAGGTGGCACCGCCTGCCGCACCGCTGGAGCCAGCGCCAATCGAGACGTATATCTTGGTCTGTCCCGGCGTGATCGGAGCGGTGACATACACGTTGCTTGTGAATGCAGCCGCACCCGATCCGCCACCGCCGGCCCCAGTCGAACCACCGACTGTGCCCCCTCCGCCAGCCCCCAGTGCGATCAACTGGAACGGCTTCGATGCGTTCATGTCCGCTGGCATAGTGTAGCCAGTGGAGGTGTTGCTGGTCGTATAAACGACTGTTTTGGTTGCCATTACGCGCTCGGATCAGTGAACAAGCCGGTGGCGGGGTCGTAAATCCAGCCGGGCGCGCACGGTGGGCCATCGGTTACGTCAATGGCAAAAGTCCCCGGCTGGCCCCAATCGTCCAGAGAATTTGCAACAACGATGTTGTCCACGATGTTCGTGACGTTCTCCACGATGGCAACTCGCAGCATTACAGCGTCCCCACGGCCAGCACGTCCCAAAAGGAGTCGGCAGAATTATACACGCACCCGACATATGCAACACCCGTTGTGGCGTTGCTGGGAGTGGCGGTCGGCAAAGTCGCGCCGATCACGCGATACGCGCCGGATGTCGTCGTCCAAGTGATCGTCTGCGCGGTGACGGTGCCGTTATTCTTGATGCGCAGCATCAGTTTCTGGCCGTCAGTCGGCGTCCCAGAAGGTGCGGCGATGGTCAAGGTGCCGGTGGCGATGACCTCATACTGGTCGGAACTATCGCCGGTCGGTGTGACCGTGCCGGTCGTGGTGACGGTGCCAACCCGAGGCGTGACGCGCTTGTTCGTCAACGTGTCGGTCGTTGCCCGGCCCACAAGCGTGTCGGTGCTAGTCGGTAGCGTCAACGTGCCGGTGTTCACGATTGTGCCGATGACCGGCGACGACAGCGTTGGTCCAGTCCCAAGAACAACGGAACCCGATCCGGTGCTTGTTGTGACGCCAGTGCCACCAGAGCCGACAGCCAGGGTGCCGGCGAGTGTAATAGTGCCAGCGCCCGTGACTGGCCCGCCAGATGTCGTTAGGCCGGTTGTGCCACCGCTGACAGCCACGCTGGTGACGGTGCCTGTCGCGCCGTTGGCCACGTTGAGGGTGCCGGTGGTAATGGACAGGCCGGTGCCGAGGGAGATGGCTCCAGTGGTGCCGCCAAGGGATGCCACGGTGTTCCCGGTCGTGGCCAGCGTGCCACTGGTCGGGAGCGTGAGCGTGGTGGCACCGGTCGCGGTGAATGTCGTGCTGAATGCGCCAGACGTTGCCAGGGTGCTGCTATTGGCAATCGTCAGCACGCCGGTTGTGCTGGTGATACCAAGACCGTTCAAGCTAGTCGCCAAGGCAGCCCCAAGGGTCGGCGTGACCAGCACCGGGCTGGTCCCGAGGACGTTGGCGCCCGACCCTGTGCTTGTCGTGACGCCCGTTCCGCCCGAGGCGACAGCAAGCGTGCCGGCAAAGGTGATCGTCCCAGCACCCGTAACCGGTCCACCGGTGGTCGTCAGGCCGGTCGTGCCGCCACTGACAGCCACGCTCGTCACTGTTCCAGTCGCACCGTTCGCCACGTTAAGGGTGCCAGTGGTGATAGACAGGCCCGTTCCGAGGGTAATGGTTCCGGTCGTGCCGCCAAGCGATGCAACGGTGTTTGCGGTGGTCGCCAGGGTGCCGGTGGTGGGTAGCGTTAGGGTCGTAGCACCCGTTGCCGTGAACGTGGTGCTGAACGCGCCTGACGTCGCCAGGGTGCTGCCGCTTGCAAGCGTCAGAACGCCCGTCGTGCTGCTGATCGTCAGACCGTTGACGCTGGTAGCCGTGGCAGCGCCAAGCGTTGGCGTGACCAGCACCGGGCTGGTCGCCAGGACAATAGAACCAGAACCGGTTGTGGCGTTTCCCAGCGCCGTCAGGGTGCCAGTGGTCGGCATAGTTACCGATGTCGTCCCGGTCGTGGTCACGGTCAGCGGGAATGCGCCTACGGTCGTGACGTTGCCGGCGATGGTGATAGTGTTCGTGCCATTGTTGACGCCAGTCCCGCCAGAAGCACCGCCAAGCGTTCCGGCGAGGGTGACCGCACCAGTCGTGGCGGTGGACGGCGTTAGGCCCGTCAGTGACGTCTGGAAGGTCGCCACGCCTGACGTGCCACTTGCACTAATCGTCCCCGCACTCAGCGACAAACCAGAACCAACGACAAGGCCGGAAACAGTTGACCCGGTAGACGCATAGTAAGCAAGCTGACCGGCAGTCCCGGCGCTGACCGTCCCAGAGCCGCCGCCACCTGAAGCGTTCAGAGTCCCGGACGTGATCGACAAATTGGTGCCAAGGGCGAGGCTACCCAAGGTCGTGGTGCCAGAGGCGTAAACCAGATTCCCGGCGGTGAATGCCGACAGGCCGGTGCCACCCGCTCCCACAGCAAGCGTGCCGCCGAGCGTGATGGTCCCGGCAGTGGTGATCGGACCACCCGTGGCAGTTAAGCCAGTCGTCCCGCTGCTGACATTGACGCTGGTGACGGTCCCAGACCCGCCAGAAGCTGCAATGGTGATCGTCCCGGCGGCGTTGGTGATGGATATGTTGCTGCCGGCAGTCAGGGTGTTGAGCGCATAGCCGGAGCCATTACCAATCAGAAGCTGACCGTTGGAGGGTGCAGCCGTAAGGCCCGTGCCGCCATATCCAGGGCTGACAGTGGCTGCATTCCACGTCCCGGCAGTCAGTGTGCCGACGCCAGTAATGCCCGTGTATGAGCCTGTGAGACGCCCTGAAGGCAATGTGCCTGTCGTGATATTGGTGGCGTTTGTCGCGTCAATGGTGGCCGACGCCACCAAGCCAGATACGGCAGACGAAGCAATGGCGATGGCAGTGTTAGAAGCCGCCGTCAGTTGCCCCTGCGCGTTAACAGTGAACGTCGGGACAGATGACGCCGAACCATACGAAGAAGCCGTGACGGTGGTGTTTGCCAGGGCAATCGTGCCGGCAGACGTGATCGTCCCGCCAGACAGGCCGGTTCCTGCTGTGATGCTGGTGACGGTGCCAGACGCGGTCGCCTGCGCCTTCACAAAGGCCGTGGTGGCAATTTGCGTCGAGTTGTCGGACGTGGCCGGCGTCGGCGCTCTTGGCGTGCCAGTGAACGTAGGAGACGCCAGAGGTGCAGCGCCAAGCATCGTCATAACGCTAGCAACAGACAGGTCAGTCGGCGCTGCTGTCGAACCGGTGTTGTTGCCCTTCAGCGTCAGCGTCGGCATGGTGCCGAGGTAGTTGTTGGTGACGCCATTGCTGCTCAGGCCAATACTGCCCGTGCTTATGATCGGGTTGCTGCCACTGGCATAGAGCGGGCTATTGATGGTGAGCGAAGTAATGGCGTTGACGTTGACCGTGGCGAGATTGGCAATGGCCTGCGTCGTCGTGCGGACAGACGTATTCGACTGGACAACCTCAACCTGCTCACTGCCAGTCAGTGCAATGGCTGACGGGAGGTTTGGAATGGTGATGTTAGCCATTTTACGGTCCCGTTTGAGGTATCTGGGCGTAGTTATACGGCAATCCGACCAAGGCGGTAATAATATTCGTCGTATTGGTCAGAAGCGACCCAGATGGAATAGCAGAATAGGTCGAGTAAGTGAAGGCTGTAGCTGAAGTCACGGTTACTGAATAGAATCCATCGGCATTATTGATCGAAAGACCTTCGATGGATACTTGGCTATTGTTTGACAGGCCATGCGCTGAACTGCATGTGACGGAAACCGTGGTCGTGCCATTCGAAATAACCGAAAGGGCAGGTATCTTGGCTCCATACGTCACCGTGCCGACAAGGGGCATCACCGCGCCCTGCTCAAGACCATTCGGGTTGCCGATCACCTGCGTTGTCGCGTTGTTACCGTCCTGGGTGACGATGTTTACCGCAGGTGGGATAGGTATGCCGGTGATAGGGTCATACACAGTCGGCGCGGATGCCGTCCTGTAATCAGTTTCATCCACCGAATAAGGCTCAACACGCGCGTTGATGATGGGCGTAGGGTCTGCCGGCACAATGATGGCGCGTAATTGCTCTTGCGGAGTATCATAGCAGCGGTTGCAAACCAGAAAACGCAGGTTTTGCAGCGTGGAACCGCGCCAATCAAACTGCCACTTGAGGTTTACGTGGTTGTAGAGGAAGCCACACCGGTCACAGATGGCAAAGGCGCGGGGGTTGCGGGCGCTTACCCTCGCCCTGCCATGTGGCCTCATCTGTAATAACTTTCTACTAAAGAATTTCTTTTAGAGCAATTTTCAAATGCCGTAATCACTTGCAGGTTCCAAGGGACGTGCAATCCAGCAACGCCTTCCCCTCGAAGTGGGATAATATGGTCAACGTGATGTTTAATGCCAGTTTGAATATTCAAAGCCACAGCAATCTCATAATGTTCTTCTATTTGTGCCTTTTGAATTGCAGTTAACCAATTTGGCATAGCGCGCATTTTTTGCGTTTGTCTTGCGCACACTTTAGCCACACCCCTAGCTGGGTTTTTTTGATACCAAATCCTTTTGCGTGTGGTTTCCCAAAGGCGATGTATAGGACATTGACGCCTATTCTTTGAGCGCACTTTAGATTCTTGGATTATTTTATCTTTGTTAGCATAATAGTATTCTTTTGATTTTTGTTTTTTGCCCGTAGAATGGTTTGCATAGCGCGCGTTTTCTCTGTTTCTATGTTTTTTAGCGCCTTCGACAGTGGAGCGATTTTTACGAACGCTCTCGCAGTTGCATTTTTTACACCAATAACTAATGCCGTCTTTACGTTGTCTCGCAACGCCAAAAGCGGATAAATCTAAATTTTTATCGCATTTTGAGCAGTGCCTTAACATTATCTATAATATCCCTGTATCTGCGGACTGATGTATGTCGCTGCGTTTTCCACGTTCTGTTCGGCAGCGATATTATACGCTTCGTCAGCAATCGGCTTCAGCATCGGGACTTTGTCGGGCGACCAGATCAAGGCAAGGCGGAATGCCAAGGCATAGGCAAACGCTTCCATCCACAAGTAAGGCACATCCACCGTTTGACCAGACGTGAAGTTGGCGTCTTGGATTTGGCGCAACCGGTAGTAGCTGAACGACACCTCATTGCCATCTGGGACAGGCCACAGCGTCACGGTGGGTGCCAGTAGGCGGTCGAACCAAAAAGTTGTAGGCCAACCTTGCTGGGTCTTATTTGGGTAGCTGGCGTATTCAGTGCGGCTTACCGGCATGATGATGCGGTCAATAGCCGTAGTTCCTGATCCGGTCGTTACATAACCATCCAGGATCATCACCGTGCTTGGGTCAACGGCATACGTTGAAACCCCCTGCACCAGCGGCGTTGTGACAAGATCAACCTGCCACAAGTTCACGCCGCGATTAGAGAACGACGCAGCCACCATGTTGGCCGCCATGCGAGCCGATTCCATGTGTTCCTGCAACAGCGACGTGTTGCGAAGTCCACACAGATTGAAGGCGTAGAGCGTGATTTCGCCCAGCGACGGATTGAAATTATATGTGCCGCTGGTGGTCATAGTTGATCCTTATAGGGTGCCGTCATTCAGGACCAGCACGCCACCGATGTTCACGCCAACGACAGCAGCCGTGGCCGCGCTGGAGGCGATTTGCCACCTGATGTCGGTGCCAGGGGCATACGCGAACGGGAAGTGGCGCTGAACTTCGTAGAAGGTGTTGAACGGCGACTGTAGGATGATGCGCTGCACACCGGATGGTAAGTTGATGATGGCCCGGTAGGTCGTATAGTTCACGCTGTTGCCGTTGAAGGACGAATATGCGCTAAACTGATAGCCATACATCGAGTAGCCGGCAGGGACGGTGTAGACAGCCATCTGCGACGTGCCGACGCTGCTCGTCACACCATTGATGGTCGCCGTGTTGATCTGAGCGTAGATCACCGTGCCGCCCGTATTGGATAGCGTAATCACGCCAGAAGGATTGGTCGCACTGCCCGAGGAAACAGAGATATTGTTAATGCGGAAGTATTGGTTAACCGTCGGCACATTGGTCGTGCCATTCAGAACAAGAACTTCGGAAATGGCGTTGTAGTTTGCATCCAGGCCGGAGATCGTAATCGAAGCGGTATCGCCGGCCACGGTGCTGACAAGGTTCATGGTGATGGCAGAGGTCGGAAACACGTAGTCCGTAGTGGACATGTTTTCCCAAGCCGTGCGGAACAGGCCTGCGGTTGCCGGAGTCGTGCCATATCCGAAAACATTCAGCGATGAATGGCCCGTAATCTGACCACGCGACACCTGAAGTTCGAAAGGCTCATAACGACCAGCGCGGGTGATGGATTGGTTGACGACGCCGACCATGATTTATTCCTTTAACACTTCACATCCCAGCGTTTCAGCGCGAGATTGATCCTGCTATTCGGATCGTGCGCCGTCTTCGCTGAAGTGAGTTTTTCTTTCATGCCGCACATGCGTGTGCGAAAATTATCACGGCGTTGCGCCGATTCTGGGCTGTGCTTGGCTTCAGAAGCCGTAACCGGGCGCTTGATGTTGTGGCCTTCAGCCTTCAGTGAGGCCCGCCCGCGTTCATTAAGACCGCCAGCCGGGTTCTTGCCCTCTTTGCGTGTCCAAGCGCCTGACATGGCTTTCTCCAAATGGTTTACGGGGGCACTAGGCCCCCGCATACCTTTTGTTAGTCCATCGTTTCCGGCTCAAGGTGACGGCCCTTAGCGGCCTCACCATGGCGAGCAGAAGTGAACGGGCTAGTATCGGACGAGGCGCGGCCACCGGACTTGCGCGGCTTGCGACCGGCATGGTGCTTCGCGTGTTCGCCCTCAACGTGGCCGACATGCTTCATGTGATGAAGCTTGCCACCGTGCTTGCGCTTGGCGCGACCACCGTGCTTCTTTTCGTGCATGGCTTCCGCCTCGCCGAAAATATTGTGGGCGTTGTGGCGGTGCTCCGGCTTGTCCTTGAGGTCTTTCTCGGCTTCGTTGTAGCCGTAGGTAGCAGCCTCGTGGCCCTTGCCGGTGCCGACGATGTTGTCCTCAACCTTCCCGCCAGCCTTGCGCGCCTTGCGAGCATGATGGACACCATGGTGCGCCAGTTCATGCACGCCGTGGTGAGCGGTGTGATGGGCGACGTGGTGAGCGGAATGCTTCACGCCGTGATGCTCTTTATGACCCTTCATGGGTGCCTCCTATTACGACGCGAGGTTGATGCCCTGAACGTAAAATACGCTCAGGGTGACGACGGCAGACCCAGTCGCGCCGAATGTGACAACGATCTGCACGTCGGTGTTGCCGACGTTGTCCCAGTTGCCAATCTGCGTGGAACCGGTCCCAGGCACGATGGTGATCTGACCAGCAGTGGCAACGCTTACGGCACCAGCGGTGGTGAAAGCGGTTGCGCTTGCGCTGGAACCGATACCCATGGTGCCGGCAGATTGGGTTGTGGTCACCATGGCATAGATGTCAGTGATCTGACTCTGCGCCGGGATAACGATGTTGGTCGTCACAGCCGTGCCGCCAGAACCGGGCTGCTTCACGACAACCGACTGCACCATGCTGGCATAGCCGAGGTTCGCCGCACCGGTCGTTTCGCCGACACCGGCAAGGGTGCCGGAACCATCGCTCGCCACGACGTTGCCAGCCACAAGGGGGCCAGTAAAGGTCGAAGCCGGCCAGATCGGGCTTCCGTTGGCGTTCGGATAAACGCCGCCATTAATATCCATGGTCAGGCTCCTTTCGGCATACTTGTTCGTTCATCATTAGGCAGCTTCCTTTTGACTGTGCCGGTCCAGGTAATCGGCGGCGGCACGGAGGACTTTGGAGTTATCTTTGGCTTCACCAAGGATATGATTGCAGGAGTTGCAGAGAAGATTACGAATGGCTCCAGTAGCATGATCGTGATCTACAGAAAGATCACGGGTTCGACTGTCGCTATCTTTAGTCTTACGCCCCGGCAACTTGGAAGTTTCTTTCAGGCCGCAAATAGCACAAACGCCACCCTGTCGGGCATGCATTTCTGCATATTCTGTGTAAGAAATCCCATAAGAACGGGCCAAACCATAATGACGCGCTTGTTCGGTGTTCATTTTGTAGCTGGTTTTACCATCCTTACCTGTAATCCGTATCGCTTTGTGTTCCGCAATCTTCAGGTTTGGAGCCCGAAGATTGTCTGGATTTTCATCAATGAAGAAAACCGAACGATCCGGCCATTCTTTTGTCAGGAACAGCCATGCAACTTGAGCGCCAGACATTTTTCGACCACGATAGGTGATCGAAAGATAATCCTTGCCATTTTGCATGCGTTGCCGAACGCCAGCCAGACCGCCAGCCAACGCCCTGGAGCTAACTGACACTTTCCAGGTGAACTCACCTGTCAGCGGGTCGTAATCCAGAACTTTTGCTAAGTCTTCGTAAGTGAAGTCTACAGCCTTCGCCATGTCATATCCTTCCATCGCCAAGATTGGCGACGGAGAATGTAGACTGACTGACGAAGGCTGTAAATACCCCATTATACTTTAGACTTTCGGCTAACTCATTGAAACCAAAGGCTACGAGGTCGGGAAGCTACCCCAGATGGAACGCCAATTGTAGTAACCAAAACTATAACGTTCATAGCCTTTCACCAAGAGGTTGTCTGTGACAAAATCGACCTGCATGTCCGTTTCGAACTTGACACGTTCCATGTAGGACAAACCGTCGATGTTCGTCAGCAGGAACCAAGCATACGGCGACGTCAAGTAGTCGTTGATCATGTAACCTTCCGGCAAGCCGCCGGCAGTGGTCAAGATCGCGTTGACGTCGTTGTCGGCGGTGCCGGGGCGAAGTTCCGTCTTGGTCAGACGGACCGCAACCGGCTCCAACTGCGGCGGCACAACCAGCTTGCGGCCACGGGCGAAGACCTTCAGGCCAGCCATGTCCTTGAAGTTGGTGCGGATGCTGATCATGCCGTTCAGCAGGGTCGCCTCGTTCAAGTCAACGTCAGTCGTCGGGCGGTTCGCAATGGTGCTGCCGTCAATCGGATGCGCCGTGGAACACAGAGCCACACCGTCACCGCCGACGTTGGCGTTGTAGGTGGTGGCGGTGTTCAGGATGTTCGCGCCGTAGATTTCCTTGGTCTGCTGAAAGGATTCAATCAGGCCGAGGTTCGACGGATGGAACTGGGTCTTGTAGAGGTTGTCGTCCACCGCCTTGCGGGTGATGGCGTAACCAAGGGCAATTTCAGAATGCTCTTGGTTGTAGATAAACCGTTCACCAGCGCCGTTGTCGAAGGAGGTCTGGCCACCTTCAGTCTTCAACTGCGCGAGGCCGAGGAACCGCATTTCGGCGGTGCGTTCGAGAGCCAGTTTCGAGTCGTGCTTCGTGAAAATCCGGTCGTATTGCGACGGGATCATCTCGTATTTGCCTTCAATGCCACGCAAGCCCGGCAGGAGAAGGTCTTTAATCGCTGAAAGATTGACAGCCATTGGTGCCTACTCCCTGTTAGATGCCGGCCACGCCAGACTTCGTCGCCATCGTATTGAAGGCAACAACAATCCGGTTGTAGGCAGAGGTGAAGTCATTGCCGTTGATGCTCTGGAGCGGGTTGGACCCGTCGGGAGTGTAGTTGGCAAGGGCGATGACGCGGAACGGCAGAGTGGCGCTGGTGCCGCCCGGCGTGGTCAGCGTGTATTGGTCGGCGTAGGCGGTGGACAGGCCGGTGGACACGTTGCCCGGCGTGGTGCCGAGGGTGTTCGTGTTCGATCCGGTGCCGGTGCCGTAGGCGAAGCCGATGTTCTGGCCGATGGCAGAAACGCCAACCGCAGTGGCAGTCGTGTTGCTGTTGGCAGTCTGAACAAGGAACTGAGCGTTCGGGTCCGTGATGACGTAGGCAGTCACCGCAGCGGCAGTGTTCACGTCACCAACGCCAGGGAAGTAGTTCGACCAAACGGTGCGCTTGTTCGACACCGACAGGTATTTGCAGCCGGCAAAGATGCCGATCATGCTACCAGCGGCGGCGGCATTGGCCGAGGTGGTGCTGTTGGTGCCGACCTGACAGATGTAGCCCGTCGAAAGCTGCGCCACTGGATCACCCGAGAAAATCTGCGGGTTGGTAGAGTTGGTGGACGAAATCGCAAGCTGCACTTGCTCATAGGTCGGGGACGAACCGGTCCCAGAATACTGCGAAAAACCGAAAGGCGCGTTTGTATTCGCCATGACGGGTTCTCCTTCATAAAAGGAGGCTCCATCATCGCACACCGGGGCGATGGGAAACCGGGTGATAACTAATACCAAACACCCCGAGGTATTTGGGAGGGATAAACCCTGCTGCTCGTCAACATACACAAGTCAAAAAGCAAATAAAAGGGCTTTTTACGGCCCTTTTACTTCGTGTGCTCTTACTCGTCGGCAGGAATGGCAATAGGCGAGTAGCTTTTGTTGATTTTCGATCGAACCTGGGCATGATCGCGCCCGAATTGACCGTCAGGTGCGGAGTTGAGTTGCTCCTCCTTCTTCCGAACCTGATTGCGCGCCTCCTTGTTTTCGATCTGGCGCACTTCGTCAGTGATTTCCTTCGGTCGTTCCATCAGGACCATGCCCTTGCGAGACACAACGCCCTTGGAACCGATGGGCATCATTTCAGGGTGTCTGCTTGCATCGACGGCTTCCCACCCCTTGCGAGCCAAGGCGACTTGATACGCGGGGTCTTCCTGGCCGAGGATGGTGTTGCGCTTCCATTCATACGTCCAGCCGTCAGGGACGAGGTGCGGCGGGATAAAGAACTCGTCAGTTCCTTCATCCATGTCGCCAATGTTGCCGCGCAGTTCGGCGGCGCGACGTGCGGCGCGTGCGCGGGGGTCTTCGTCACGCATAGCCTGTCGCATGGCAGCACGTTGCGGCGCGTCGGGAACCTTGATGTCGGTCACAACCGGTGCGTCGGCAGTCTCAGGTGTTTCAAGCGCCTGTTGTAGGACGCTTTTGGGCGCGGATTTCATCGCACGCCGTGTAATTGAACCACTCATGTTCTATCCTTTCAGTGGATTTTGCCTTCACGCTTCAGCTTCAGCTTTTCTTTCCCGTATTCTTCGGGCGTCATCTTCATCATGCTCGCCATTTCGCGTTCTTCGGCGCTCAGGCGGACGACCGTTTGCCGGTCGCTGGATGATTGACGACTGACGGGTGCCGCTGCCGGCGCTGCGTTGGGCGAAACACGCTGTTGCGTGACTTTTGCGGTCTGTTCCATGGGTGTTTCAGCCTGGGTGGCTGCCGCGCCACGGTTGATCTTCAGGGCGCTTTCGACCTCGGCAAAGTATGCGTCAGTGTCCGGCTGGATGCCGTCTGCAACAGCAAGGTTGTGTGCGTTGATCATCTTGTTGAACAGGCGCTGATCACGCGCGAACTCAGGATGACGCCGGATCCACTCGGCAGAGCGAGGGGTAAGCTGCGATGCTAGCGCCTCGACCGGGTCTGCGGGTTGCTGTCGCGGCGGTTCCTGCCTGGGCGCAGCTTCCATCGCCGCCTTGCCGTTCTCCAGTTGCAGGCGCTTGGCTTCGTTGGAGGCCATTTCCTGCTGGATTTCGGCTGCACGCCCATAGTCACCTGCCTGCATCGCTTCAGCGTAGTGCGACTTCAGAATGCCGGTGTTCGTGTTGACCGTATAGATGGCGTTGTTGATCAACTGAAGGTCAGTGTCGGCCTTTTCGTTGCGCGCTGCATATTCACGGCTCTGGGCCTCGTGAATGCGGCGCTCGGCGTTGATACGAGCCTGCTTTTCAGCTTCAAGTTGCTGTTTTAGCTGCTCAATACTGGCATTGAAGTCGGTTTCAGGCTCGTTTGTGTCTGCAACCTGAATTTCAACGCCTTCTTTCGGCGTTTCTTCAACAACGACGCCATCAATATTATTTTCGTCTGCCATGTTGATGCCCCCTTATTACCAAACTTGGTCAGGCGCTTGAATGCGACCACGGATATTCGTGTCATCAAGCATGCGACAGACGACGTTGTTGATTGTCACGCTCCACCCGTCGGAGGGGCGGAAGAACACCCAGTCGTCAAGGCTGATGTCGATGCCTTCAAACCAGTTGTTTGACGGGTCAACGAAGGCTTGCGGGCCTTTCTTCAGCACCAGACCGACCTTGCCCTGGATTTTGTCTTCGTCGCGGGTGCCGCTGGTCAGATAGATGCCGCTCTTGGTCTTTTCAGGCCGCATATAGACAGCAACAAGCACCTGATTGTTGAAAACTTCGACGTTATTGACGTTACCGACCTCCTTTTTCAAGGCTTGCTTAGGGTCGGTTGAATGCTCCATCACCATGAAGGGCATATTGTTCTCCATTACTTGCGTTGGTTAAGTATTGGACAGCAGCTTGTTTGCTTCATCGCATAAATCAAGGGCTGTTCTTAGGCCGGTAATAATTCCGACCTCTTTTTGGTAATCTAATGCGTGGCCGAAGGACAAATCGTCTTTGCGTCTTTCGATAGTTTCAATCAGTAATTTACGCAATTCCTTCTCAAAAAGCATGTTGTATGTGAGCATTTACTTGGTCCTGGAATACAAAACGGGCAGTAACACATCTATGTTACCGCCCGCCAAGTATTAATGCAAATCAGGCCGAAGAATTACTTCCGGTGACCGTATTCCTTGATCTTTTCAAGGCGTCCTTTGCCGCCACCTGCGCCGAACTCCATCTTGGCTTCAGCAACGCGACCACCGGTCTTGCGCCCCATCATCGGAGGCATGCCGCCAGGAGGCGGTGCGCCGGCACCCGGAGGAGGCATCATCGGCGGCATACCGCCAGGAGGCATACCCATAGGAGCGCCAGCGCCTGGAGGAGGCGGAACAGCAACCGGCATAGCGGGAGGACGCGGAGGCATGGTCGGCGGCTGACCGCCACCCATCTGGTTATCCATGCCCTTGCCGGTGCCGATAATGATGTTGATGTTGGTCTTGCCCTTGGTGCGACCACCATCCTTGCGAGCCATGCGCCCACCGGTCGGACGAGTGCCCTCCAGAGCGCCGTCAGACACGCTCAGGCTGCCACCACGCTTCTTGGCGACACCACCATGGCATTCATGGCAACGGCACCCAGGACCATGCTCGGCCTTGCCACCGCGTTTGCGAGGCTGACCGGTCCACAGGGCATTCGGGTCATTCGGATCGGGGCGCGTGTCCAGATCAGGATAGGTTTCACGCCGACGCTGTTTGCCGCCACCGGCCTTAATGATGGCAGCAAGGGCGGCTAGATCCGGTTTCTGCGATGCAGGTGCCAGATACGGTTTATCGCCCGCACCCGTCCCCATAGCTTCGCCGCCATCATACTTGTGCGCCCGACCACCGGTAGCCTTGCCGGTCAGGGCATTCCCCTTCACCATCTTCTTCACCAGGGCGCGGTCTTCGCGTTCGTCGGGGTGTTCGGCTTTCCCGCCACGCTTCATCGGGCCAACGCCCGGACGCATCGGCATACCCTGACCGCCGGCCATTTTTGCTTTCATCAACGCGAGGACGCGCGGGTCCATGCTGCCGGCGTTGGGCGCACCCATCATCGGCCCGCCGACCATTTTATGCGCCCGTCCGCCCTTGTTGAACCCGCCGACATGCTTGCTGCCATCACGCTCGGCGTTGGCTTCTTTGGCGTTGCGGTTGATCAGGCTGTCAGCAGACAGGGCCTTACCACCTGACTTGCGCGGCTTGCGACCAGCGTGGCGTTTGGCGTGTTCGCCATGAACAGCGCCGACAACCTTACCGCCCTTCTTGAACTGCCGGCGCGAGATCGGTCGCATGCCGGTCTTTACGTCAGCGTCAAGGGCGTCTGGCGGCGTGTAGCCGGATGCATCAACTTTCGCCCCCTGCGGGTCGGTTCGGGTGATCCGGTGTGCTTTAGCGCGTGCGCGATCAGTTGCTTGCGACATGTCTTCGTTCTCCTACCGGCGTCCCGGCGTTTGTTTAACACAAATACCATATAGCTTTGGCGATATCATCTTTTTATTGCTTTGCGTGCAATGGATAGTGCGTGGGTTATGGCATTCCCGCCACTAGAAAAGCTTTCAACGTTTTTGCCGCGCACCTCAGGTATCGTAAATGGTTTTTTCTCCACAAGAGGCATACCGAATTTAACCCGCGATTTGTTGGTTTCGGCAATTCTATCGTCGTAATTTACTATAGGTTGCGGGTCATACCCCCATTCATGATGACTGTCGCCGGAAGTATATAAATCTTTTGCTTTTACTGTTTTTTTTAATATTTTATAATTTCCATTTAAAGCCGAATCGCCGTGATCTTTTGCATACTGAGGATGAAGGGTAACCCAATCGCCTGGATTAATGTCTGTTATAGTTTTATCTTTGGGAACTGCTCTATATACAGTATGCCTTGAATGAGGCTTTCCTTTTGCTTCAGACAATATATTAAATGCTTGCCTGTCATAACTATTTCCTTGTTCTCCGTAATAACGGAATCCATTGGGGCCATAAACATCGGGTGGATAAACGCCGGTTACATCATGCAATGGCGAACCGTCATCTTTGCTGGGAGCTTTGTGTTCGCCTTGATATTCACCAACATCCCCGCCGCCATTAGCGTGCGTCACGCTATCGCCGAACCACTGGCTAAAATTGGGATTGCTGGTGACGTCGCCACCGTCGGCCTTGTGGATGGCTTTCTGCTTAGGATCGAACGCACCGCTATTGCCAATGGCAGATTTGATCTGCGTTGGATGCCGCAGCATGACGGCAAGATTGCCCTTCAGCGACGAAGGCATCCAAGAGTCATGCCCGGCTGCGCGCAACTGGTCAAACCAGTCTGACTGCGCCTTTTTGTAGTTTTGCGCCCGGCTTAGAGCCTCTGGCCGCTCTCCAGTGTATGGATTTTCTGCCTTCAAATACGCCGGAATAACCCGGCTTGCGGTGTTTGTCGGCTGGAATCTGCCGTTCTCCCACACATGCCCTTGGCTGTCATTGCTCTCGGCGTATTGACTGGCTTCATGAGGATCGGTCGTAAACCATGCACCATGCCGACCTACGTTAAATGACGTGAAGTCCTTATCTTTCGACGTGCCTGTATAGTATGTGCGCGGGACGCCATTATCGTGCGTCACGCTATTGCCGAACCACTGGCTAAAATTGGGATTGCTGGTGACGTCGCCACCGTCGGCAAACCCAGGCCGGCGCGGCAAGTCAGCAACGCCATGTGCGTCATTGATCGCCTTCACCTCGTCATCGCCTAGGACGCGATTGACTTTCATGCCACCGCTGATGAGCCAATTACCGGACATATTCGGATTGGTTTTGTAGCGGTAGAAGCCACCATGCGGGACTTGGTCCGTAATGTGGGCGGTGTTGGGGATAGGTTCGCCTTTGGCGTTCATGCGTGCGCGGCTATTAGCCAATGACTGCCAATCGACGTCTGCCGGATGCTCAACTTCAGCCCACACATGGTTTGACGGTCGCGTGTCTGGCGCTTTCAGGTCCGCATGCGACTTGGCACCAATGTGCGTGGCTACAGGAAGGTCGCCAGAGTGCCAGCCAGGACGGTATGCCAGATCGCCAAGGGTAGACTTTACACGCCCTTGTGACTTGCCTTGCGGCCCTTCTTCGGCAGTCAGCCACTGACCAACAGGAACCGGCTTATTAGCGTTCACAAACAGCGGATACAGCTTGCCGTTTTTCGTCTTGAACAGCTTGTATGCCTTCACCGTCTTCTGCGGTTCCGGCATGTCGCCAACGTCGCCACCGTCGGCATATCCATCGGGGATCGCGGTATGCTCATCACCCATACCGGTGACATGCACACCAGGGATCATGGAAGCCGGATGTGGCGGCTTTGGGTGGTCGCCGGTAGGTAGTGGCCCAATCTCCTTAGCAAGCCCCTTGGCGACCATTGTAGCGCGTCGGATGGCTTTGTCTGGGGATTGCATCATTGCTGTTCAGCTTGCTTTGCGATGGGGGCGGCAATCGGTGCCGCCTGGGGATGCAAGGCGATGTCGCGCGCCAGTTCGAGTAGCTGGATTTTTTCGTGGCTGGCACGGTCGGCGGCGCGGTTGCGGTCTTCCTGCATGACGTCATCTTGTTGAATGCCGAGGGCGTGACGCTTCGTCTGCGCGTCCATCAACTTCGCCCTTGCCGTCATCAGATCGACAGGCGTGTCCACCTGCTGTTGCTGAACATCATGCGGCGCGCTCGCTTGGTGTTGCGCCTTCAGCATGTCCGCCTGGGCCTTCAGCGTCTGTGCGTCGGCCTGCTGCTTCTTGACCTGCATTTCCGCCATCTGCTTCTGCATTTCCGGCGGTGGCGCAGCCTGGGCAGACGGAGGAGCCATGAACTGGTCTGGGTTGGAGAAGCCGAGGGCCTGGATGCACGCACGATCAATAGCAATCGGGTCATACATCGTCGGGTTAGAAGCCTGTAGCTGCTTCAGCGCGGCAAGCTTCATCATACGCTGCGCTGCACTGGCTGTGTTCGGGTCTGCCTGGGGCGACAGTTCGTTGTCCTCTAGCGCCTTCAGGAACACCTTCTCGTCCCACGTATATGCGGGTGTCTTGTTACGCTGCCAGAAGCTGTTCGGGTTTTCCTTGAAGCAACGTGCAAGCAACCGAAATTCCTCGGCCTGCGATGCGTGCATGCGCTTGTGGACACTGTTCAGCACCTTCGCGGCCTGTTCGATCATCGCCAGGGTGGTGCCGACAGGCGCGTCTGCGCGTCCTTCACCGACCTGCTGCTCAGACGTGCCGCCGATCCGCATACCCGTCGTGGCGATGTCATTAACCAGCGCCATCAAGGCTTGCGATGGTTCTTTATACGGGAGAGGCATGATGGCCTGATTAATGGGCATGCCACCGGTTTTGACCGGAGCGCCACCACCCGGCGGAACGCGGAAAATGTTAGTGTTTTGACGCGCGCCAGTATCCGCGAACAGAAAGCCAGGGAAATTAGAATACATCCCAGCATCAAGCAACTCACGCCAAGCAGCAGTAATAGCGTTGGTAGTATTACCAAGTATATGCAGTAATCCAATGTCGTAGAAGCCGAAGCCAGGAACGAATGTATACTTGACGAAATTAGCACGCGGGTCAGGAAGTTCTTCGTCGTTCTTGTCGTAGTTTCGAACAATAGACAGGATTTGCTTCGAAGATACGTCAATAGTGACGCGATACGGGACTTCCAAGCCACTGATTTTGCCCTTGTATTTGTGTTCGTAGCCGACGATATCGAGTTCGCAATAAATCTCGTAAATTTCGCGGTCGCGGTCGTCAGGGTTCTTGGTTTCGGAACTGATGCCCTGCTGTGCGTCCTTCTCCTCCTTGACGGCATCAAGCTTAGGCGCGGCAGCCTGCGACAATTCGGTGTCGCGGTAGACGCCCATGATTTGCAGTCGCTTGACCGTCGATGGCTTCATCGAAACGCGGTGCGTGATGCGCCGGGCGTTCTGGAGGTCGGATGCGTTGTTGCTGACGATCAGATCGTCGGCGTCAACAGTCTCGCTCACAGGCCGGTTGCGCAATGGACAAAAATAGACCTTCTTGAACGCTGTGCCGCCGAAGCCAAGCAACAGCAGCATGCGGTCGGTGTCGGGATAGTATTCCGTCGCCGTGCTGGTGAGGTAGTGGTTAAAGTCCTTTTCCAGCGCGTCGGCCAACTGGTCCTGTTCGGCGGTGCTGCCGTTGCTGTCGTCCCTGATCTTGACCGGTCCATCGGTGGGCAGCATTTCCGAACGCGCGTTCGCCTGGAAGCGGAGGACAGCCTCCAGAAGCAGCGGGTGACGGACACGGGACATACCCTCGACAGGAGCGCCGTCAGACGCGCCGGCAAGGTTGGGTATCTCCACCTTCAGACCGAGAAGCTTAATGCCCTGTGCGCGGTCCTCAATCCATTCCTGTCGGGTTTCAAGGTCGTCCTCTACGCCGCGTAGCAGTTCGCTGCTGATGCGGCTTAGTTCGAGGTCGCTGATGTCCTCGGCCAGATTGTCGAACCAGCCCTTCGGACCACGGCTTTCGGCCTCGTCAATGGGCTTTCCGTCTAAGCTGACGGTGATCGAACCATCAGGGTGTTCAATGCGTAGGATCGCACCCTTGTCGTCATATTCCGGCGTATCCTGCTGCTCGTCGTCGTCTGCCACCACCACGTCCATCGGTGCAGGCTGCAAACCCGGTTCGGGTTCAGACAGCCGGATGTTCGGTGATAGGCCAGGAACGAGCGACATATGCTACCTCATGAGTGCGCCGTGTTCGGCAATAAAGCGTTCGATGGCTTCTTGCGCGGCATAATTATCAGCGATTGCTTTTACTGTATACGTCGCAGTAATTCCAGCCAAATCAGGCGACCATACTTCCACGGTGAAAGAACCGTCGCCATTGTCTTCAAGTGCCGCTTGGCATTTTAGCATGATTACACCGGATATAGAGGTTGTGGCGGTTTGCCTTGATGCCGGTTTGCTGCGTTCAACTCCGCAATACGCTCGGGGCTGCGGACAAGCAAGCCGAGGTCGCGCAGGTGACGGAGCGCCATGCTGACGGTATCGACAATGTCGTCATGTCGCCCTTTGGGGAACTGACCGACCTGGGTGATGACCATATCTGCCCAGGCAAGATCAGGCGCGTATACCATGCCTTCGGAGAACAAAGCCTGCACGCTGTAGAGGCGCGCTAGCTTGTCCTGCGCCTTCGGATCGACCAACTGAACGGCGAAGTCTTCGTGGCCATACATGCGGCGCATCTCCTGCGACACACTGATGCCAGACGCCTTGTTTTCGATCAGCAGCTTGTCAACCTTCAGCGTCCGGCAGGTCTTTGCTACCTTTTCCACGAGGTCATGTAATTCCAGACGTTCCTGCCAAGCCGTCATCAGCATGACCTTAGGCAGACCGTCGATGGTGCCGGTGCCTGACAATGCCTCGGCGTTTGCGCCATACCGATTGACCGTGCGGGTGGCGCGGGTGTCGGTTGATCCATACCATACGCCCCAGACCGTCAGGGCGCTGAAGTCATTCTCTTGCTTCGTGGTGTATGCGGTGTCCAGGCTGGCGATGATGAAATCGAACGGCGGGAAAGCTTCGTCAGGCCAGAGGTTCCACCACTCTCGCTTGATCACGCCGCCACCAGCCGGTTCAGGGCGCTGCTGTAGCTGGCCGGCTGTAGCCCATGGCCCTAGGGTCTTCTCAAGCAGCCTGACCTGCTCCTCGTCGAACCGCTCTGGCCACAACAGTTCCCCTGGCGTCTCGCGCGGGTCTTTCCATTGGATCGGAATGCCATCATCGGTCGCCCAGGCGGGCACCAGGGTGGTGTGGAATGACCGGTCTGGTTCGTATCGCATCGGTAGGCAGAGGTGCTGCCAGTCGCCAACACCGCGCTCTAGGACGTGTCCGCTGATGTCCTGCTCCGACAGGCGCTGCGCGATGACGATGCGGCAACCGAAACCGGGCTTCGAATTGTTCAGACGATTATACCACGCCATGTCCCACCACTCGATGGTAGACTTGATAATGGCTTCGCTGTTCGCCTCGGCGCTGTTGTTGAGGTCGTCGCCAATCAGGTAGGAGCCGCCAAGTCCGGTCGTGGCACCACCGACAGACACTGTGTTGCGTATGCCGTTCTTGTCGTTCTGAAATCTCTGCTTGGTGTTGGTATCGCCGGTCAGCTTAAACCGGCCTCCCCAACGCCGCTGATACCAGTCGGATTGGATGAGCGTGCGGCACTTAACGCTATCTTGCAGCGATAGCGCCATGGCGTAACCGGCGTGGAGGAATTGCACACCGGGACCAGACAGCGACGTGTTTGCTTGCTGCGCCCAAACCCAGGCAGGGAACATAACGCCGCAAACCGTCGATTTGCTAAATCGCGGCGGAATATTAATAAGCAGGTTGTTAATATATCCGTCCGCGCAAGCTTCTAAGTGTTCGCAAACAGCTTGTAGCGCGTAACCGCCAGTAGCAAACTCTGCGCTGTCAATATGAGGCCAAGCGGCAACAGTAAAGTCATACAGCGATGCTTCCAGTTCGCACCGCTCTATTTCAAGTAACGCCTCATCTATATCAACGTTACTGTCGCCATACTTGATTATCATTATGTTTTTCTGGCTTTTCGCGCAGCACGAGATTGCCGAACGATATCATTCCACATTTCTTCTTTTTTATCGAAGGAGATACCTTCTTGGCGCAAATAGTTTCGAAGGGCCTTTGTGCATATTTGCCCAATCCGCGAGTCTGTCAATTTATGCATTTTCGCTAATTCGGTCTGGGTGTATCCCTGTTTATATTGCTCCAAAATAGCATGATAGCGCGCTATGCTTTTCTTCCGGTTCTCCGCCTCTAATGAAGCGCGCGAGGGCTTAACTGTCACGCCTTGACGAAGCTGAACACCGTGCTTGCCAAGCACTTCTATTAATTCAGCCCGTGTTATTCTACCCAATCCATACACATTAAGTAATTCAGCAGCAGAATACTTTTCCAGTTCTTCTGTTGTCTTGATTCCCATCCAAGTAATTAAGCAATTACGCGCCCTAGTAGACAGTTCTAGTTCGTCGATGTCCATCTTCTTTGTCCTATACTGTTTGTTTACTTGTTCTGTTCTTTAGCAGCCAATAAAGCCTGCTTTAACGCATCCCGCGCATGAGCATCCAGTGAACTCGCGTCAATACTCGCAACCTGCTGTGTCTGTATTGGCGCACCATTTGGTCCGCTCACCTCAGTCTTGTTCACATCGCCGTAAGTATTTCGGTTCAGTTTACTTGCCAGCCACTTGCGCGTGTCTACCATTACACGCTTTTGGTCTGACGGAATACTGTTGTCGTCTGAAATTGCAATCAGTTGGTCTACGTAAAACGACTGTTGGTCTTCACGAGCGCGTGTATACATCAAACTAAATTCAGGGTGAACACGCAACCAATTATACACCGTTTGTAGCGTTGGAACGCATTCGTGTTCCATTGCTATTTTATACAACGACTTGCCCACCGCAATTTCAGAGCAAATCAGTTCAGCAACTTTCACGTCATAGGTTGACGGATTGCCATTATTCGCCCGGCCATCCTTCTTCTTCGGTTGTTCGGCAGCCAGATCGGTCGTGCGCAGGACGACAGCCGGCGGTGCTTTACCTGAACCCTTACCCTTGACAGCCATCACATGCTCCAAAAAAACGGTGGTTGATATATACATCAATCACCGCCCTTTTTCTACTGCTTCGGTTTTTTGGCCTTCCAAGCCGCCTTGATCTGCTCCCATGTGGCCGGGTTCTTCGGCGGGGGTAACTTGCGCGCTGCGGCCAGGAAACTGTCACCAGGGCGCCTGATGGCAGTTTCGTGGTAATCCTTGGTCGCCATGCTTTCCTACATCCCCAGGTTGCGGCGGTAGAGGTCCAGAAGGGCCTGCTCCTCCTCAACGTCAGCCTGCTCGCGCTTGCGGTCGGCGATCAGCCGGCGAAGCACCCTCTTGTCGAATCCGGCGCTGGAAGCTTCGGTGTAGATATCTTTGATATCGGATGCGAGGGATTTCCGATCACTTTCTAAATTTTCGATGCGTTCGATGATGCTGCGCAGGCGTTCGGTGGAAATGTTGTGGCCGATTTCAGACATTTTTCTTCTCCTGTTCGAGCAAGTCATGCAACGTGTGCCGCATGATGATTTGTGCTGCATTCAGCGTTTTAGTCGGGGTATCGCTTTCGCTGGCAAGCACGGCTGTCAGCGTAGACAGCCCGAAAATAACCTCACCTAGCTGATTACGCTCATAAAATTTCTCCCTTTCGAAGATTTCATGGATTTCTTGGGCTAATTTAAGCGAACTCTCGCACCACTGTTCGAAGCTACTCATCTTCTTCGCTTTCCGATTTTTTATCATGCCTTGCAAAGAACATCGACATTCGGACTAATTCAAGGCCAACTACAGTGATAGCATCTGTTACATTATTGGCCCGGGAAACTTGTTCCGCCAGGATGACTGTCAGAACATAAATTTGCATACCAAGCGGCACATCGTGCATGATATTATTTTGAATAAACAGATCTAAAATCTGTTCATAATGTTTCAAGCATTCTTCATACGAGGATTTGTTCATCACCGACGGATCAATGCTGTTTTTTAGCTGCGCGACAACATCTTCAATAGCCATATTGCTGTTTCTCCGTTTGATGGCCACAGAATGGCCTGTGAAGCCGCTACAGCGGCATAGGGTATCATTCGGTAGTTGGATACCAGTGGCCACAGCAGGGTGACCCAGAAGGCCACCCAGAGGGCTGTGTCTAGGCTAATAATCATCCGGCGCACTTCGCCTTCACGCGGAGTGTTTCGACGCATGCGACTTTGTATGGCGTTGCGTGGCCGAGGATCGCCTTGACGGCATCAGCGTCAATCGCTTTGCGCTCGCTGATAGTGACGCAGATGTCGGCGGTTTCGCCCGTGATGACATCCATGCCGGTTTCGAGGAGGGCCTTGCGCGCTGCGGCGACAGCCTGTTTAGCGGATTCTTCGGCGGCTTTAGCTTGCATGTAAGCGAGGACGAGGGGAGCGGTGTTGGACATTGTGTGTTTCCTATCATGTAAACTGCACCGTTCTTGGTGCTGAAACCTATATAAAACTAACCACTTTCTTTGTCAACTTCACCCTTGGGATTTTTGATGCTTTTTTGACGAGAAGTTCGAAATTTTTCGTTTCTTCGTTCCGCCGCGTTGTGACGATGATCGCCCCGTCATCATGCATCGACCATATCACCATTTGATCTGCGTCCGGCTCCCACCTCCATGTGCCATCACCAAAGTGCCGAGTTGCAGCGATGTTCCATTGGTCAGTGATGTGCATGTCAGTGGCTTTCGAGGTTGATGTCGCAGTCTTCGCAAATGCCGGCGAAGATATCGGCTGGAAGGCGACCTGACAGCACAAGCAGCGCCATATCGACGGTCAGGCTGAGATCGTTGTCAGAAATGTTCTTACGCAACTCTGCCGCAGCATCGGTAGCAATCGCCACCAATTCATCAGACGGCAAGTTGATGTATGTATTATACAAATGGTTCGGGTTCATATGTATTATCCTATTCTTCGTCGTCGGTATCGTCGTCGTCATATTCGCCATCTTCTTTAGCTTCAGCAATTTCTTTGTTGAATAAATCCTCCATAGCAATTCGAACTCTCGGAATTGAAGATTTCAACCCCTCGAATGGATGGCTCCCTGAAATCATAATTTTATCATACTCCCAGGGAATAAAATACGTTTTTTGTTCAAAAACTGTAATTCTTATCCCTGCCGGTGTGAGGTTGATGATGGCTCCATCGGCTTCCTCAAATTGAGAGTCGAAAGCCTCGACGATATTTTCTTGGATGATCGTCGTTAATGTTTTGGTCGGATCAATGTCGTCACAGTCCCAGTCTCGTGCGAAGTTTTTATCGGCCATTTGTCTACTCTCCTATTTCCAAGCCAGTGCGCAGATTTTGTCGGACAGGTCGGCCACAGGCCCGACTGCTGAACCGTCGATGATGGTCTCATCAGGCTCCAGGCCGTATGCACAGACGCGAACCCACCCGATGTTGCGGCCATCAGCGTCGTGGAAGTGAACGAATACATCATCGCTGACGTCGGTAACGGCGCGCCAAGCCTCGGCTGCGTTCTTGCCGTCATACCCAGGCTCCTCGTCATACATGACCGTGATGATCCACTTGTGGCGTTCGGCCTGGGTGAACAATTCGCGTGCTACGTTGATCATTATTGGTTTCCCTTCTGCTCGCGGGCTGCGACGCGCGCCTTCAGCGCATCGGCCATTTTGTGATTTTCGTTGATCAGGTCGTCCATCGCATCCTGTTCGGTGTAACCACCGCCGACAGAACCGGTCCACTTGCCATCGTCGTCAGGCTCGTCATTTGCGTAGACTGCCGACCAGAACTCCTTTCCTGCTTTCATGACGCAGCAGGTGACGATTTCGAAGCGGCGACCGAAGCTATCACGGCGGAAGTGGCTGTAGGTGTTGTCTTGAAAGTTCATGTGAAGCAACTCCTCATCTGATGACCAACTTGTAGAATTATCTCAGACGGAATGCAACACATAAAACGCATAAAATCGAAAATATTTTAGAAGGGAAGATCGTCTTCATAATTTTCGTTCCAGGACAGACTGACTGGGTCTGCCTTGCGCCTCGCAGCGGTCACCGTAGCGCCAGGGAAGGTGTGTTTGATTTTTGCAATTTCCGGGTAGGCGGCGAGGATGCGACCCACTTCAGCGAGGCTGTAGACGGTGCATGCGCGGTTGTTGCGTGCCACATTGATAGCGTCTAATTCGTCGCGGACGATAATAATCACCTCAAGCCCGTCTTCGTTCATAATTTCCCATTGCTCTGGGGCGAGAGGTGACTTGCCGGCTGCCGACGCTTCAGCGTCGAGTTTACGCCATGCAGCAGCCATACGCTTTGCTTCATGTCGCACATCGTCAAGACTGCCACGGTCGATAGCCTCGTTATACATCCGACGCTGCCGGTCGAACTTTTCGCGCCATTCGTCAGACACCAAAAGACGTAGGCGACCAACACCCCATTTAGCTTCCATCTGGACAGCCAGTTCATCTGTGCCATCGGTAGCTGCTCGTCCGGCTAGATAAAGGTCGGGCGTTTGCAGCCAGGGTGCCATGGATGCCGGTATCGGTGCCTGCTTCTTTTCGTATTTCGGTTTCATCTGTTTTTTCCTTTCTGATATGTGTGCGTGCTCTCACTCCGTGACGTGCTCCGGCTCGCGTATCTATAGATACGCGGGAGCACTGGAGCACCACGTGATTTTTGGCTGGAGCACGCTGGAGCACGCTGGTGCACTTGGTGCACGTATTGATATCATTGACTTTTTCTGGTGCACCTCTGGAGCACAACCTCTGGAGCACGTTCATTTGAGTATGTTAATGATATCATGATTGACTCCGATGTATTTCATGGTCGCAAGTTCAGACATACGCCCTCTAAATCCAGCCGTTTTACGCTTCCTTTCTGCGCCGTCGTCGTCGATTTCGAATGCTTCGACCAACCCTTTGCGCTGGCATTCAGCCAACCATACGGCACGTGTCGTCTGCCCAGGCGTGCCGGAAACCACTACGGCATCCAGTAGCGCGTCATACTGCGCTTGCGCTGACGGCTTCAATCCGCCTCCCTTCCCCTGCTTTTTGGCGTCGCTTAGCGGCTCCCAAATCCACTCATCATCTAGCAAGCGCACGGTCATCGGCTGGAACTGCTTCCAATTCTCAGGCGTCCGACGCCGCGCTTTGCCGGGGTGATCGAAGGACAGCGTGAAGCCGGTAGCGCCTCCAGGACCGTCGTCCTCAGTCTGGTCGTCCTCCTTGATGGGTGCCATCACACCCACGGCATCGAACCGCCATGCCTTCGTGCTTGACCCATATTGGCGGTCGTTGTTGTGGCCGGTGTGGTCGAGCCATAGCTGCCCGATCCGCATCACGGTCAATTGTGATACGAGGTCTAGGACGGCCGACCAAGCCAGTTCGTCTTTCTGGTCGCCTTCCAGGAGCGACATGACGTTATCGAAAATGATGAGGTCAACGCCACCGACGGCCTTGATTAGGGCCATCAGGAACGCATTGCCGGCGTCGGTGTTGAGGGGGGCGAAGGGCGGCAACGCCGGGCACACCTGCCGCGCCTCTGCTTCAATGTCGCGACCGAAGATCATAAGGTTGCCGGCTGGGATGCTGACAGCCCCCAGGCGACGTATGACATCGATAGCACGCGCCTTGATAAGTTCAGCCGGCATCTCGCCGTCAATGTATAGGACACGCATGGGGCGGGAGGCTTTCCAGGCCAGAAAATCAGTGCCGGAAGCCGCCGCTGCTGCAATAGCAAATCCCAGCAGGGTTTTACCCAGACCCGTGCGACCGACGAGAAAAACGCGGGCAGTAGTGGTCAGAAAATCACCTAGGATGCGATCGGGTTCGGGTATGTCGCGCATAGACCAGTCTCCTATAGATAGAATATTTTTTAAGTCGGGTTCTTCTTCAACTTCGCCACCTAAAGTCTCGCCGTGAATTTCCCCCGTAACCGTGTCGTAATTTTCTTGGGTAATTTTTTTGTGCGGGTTGGGTTGCTGCGCCGCCTCGGCGACTTTGTCGTGCCACTTCCCGATTGCGTAATGCCATTTTTCTTCGAACATCGTATGTCCGCGCCCCTCACGCTCCAGCAGGATCGATCTAGGCGTGACGGCGTCGTAGAGGCGCGGCTTGGATTTGCGTTCGTAGCGTTGGTAGACCTCGCGGCATTTCTCCGCCGATTCATTTGGCGGCGGCTTAATTGGGCACTCGCGCCACCAATCCAGCACCGCCGCCCAGATTATTTTTGTTGCTAGCTGTTCGCGACCGTCTACAACCTGACCGAAGAAGTTTTCGACAATGCCGCCGGCGTTATTGTTGGGGCCTGGGATGCGTTCAACCTGGGTGCCGCGTTCCGAGCTGATGCCGCCGATCAATTTGTCTATGGCGTCGCAAAGCCACTGCGGTGCTTCGAGGATGTCTACCTCCCAAGGCGCACAGCCGGCGTCCCAGGCATATTCACGCCCGCTCTCGTGCATGGATGGCGGTGCCATCACAAAACCGCCCTGGCCGCGTATATCGACGCCTATGGCGGTCTTGTTGGTGGGTGGCGTCCAGAAGTCAGGCGTCTTGAAATAGTATTGCTTGCCGCCGCCGCCCGTTGTGACGATAGCGGTTTCAAGGTCAAGGTCGCTGTTCTCCACCGCCAACAATCCACGCCACCATGCCAGCGCCTCGGGGCCTTTGTGGGTGTCAAGGTCGAGGACGAAGATGCCAGAGCATTTGCCGGTGACGATCCCCATCTGCCCGTTTGATGTGCGAGGGAACCAGCTTACGACGGTATCGCCATCGACAAGGTCGTTTTCATGCTCACGCCACTTGATTGCCGGTCGCTTCCACTGACCACCCGAAGAGGGGTGCATTGCCGGGACGACTTGCAGGCCATAGCCGTGATACATCGCAGCCCAATCTAATGGGCCGGCAAAGTCAGGTTCAAACATTCTTTCCTCTTTTTAAGTATATATTATGTAGGAGCCAAGTTATCTGACAGTCAAAGCGCCATACTTTGCAATCAATGCTGCCTCAGCACGCCCGTCATCTTTCTTTCGACCGAACATTGTGTTCGCAGGCCATAGATTGATTGCCGTCCACCGAGAAGCTTCTTTGTCAGACGACAATTTATAGTGTCGCTTCCACGTCGTCGGCGTTACGAGGTGAACGGGGATATAGCTGCCGGCGACAACGCCACGCACCAACCCATATGCGAACCCGAAGTTGAACATCGAAACAGCGCCATTCTTCGGCATGGCATGCACACGTTCGATGATCGCGAACTTCGGCTTAAATTCCCGGATGATGCGTGCCACCTCGGCTGCGTTGACTTCGCCGTCAACCACCGGCATGTCGAACACATCGACGGTATCCGCGTCGGGGTCATAAAAAGCCAAAGCACCGGATTTGCCGGGATCGACACCCAGGATGATCATTTTCTGTCTTTCAAAAAGTTGAAGCCGACGCCAAAACAAGCACGGTCATGACGTCGGCGTCAATTTAATCCCAGCGGGTGAAGATTGGTGGAGCGTGGTAGACTTCGGTAGGCGTGGATGTCGAACGCGGTTCGGTAGGTTTGCCTAATCCCAATTCAAACGCGGCCACCATTTGATTTTTCATGGCTTCGTGAAGGGCGATGTCCCGCTGGCGTTCGACTTCAGCCATAGACTCCAGATGCCCAGCCCACGCCGAGTAACCGGCTTGGTCTGTGTAGTTGTCGAGGTTGTGCCCGCCGCATACAGAACGGGCGACCTTCAGTAGGACCATCAACTGCGCAACATCGACCTCAGTGATGGATACCGACATTGATGCCGCTTCTTGCAAGTATGCCGTCCAGAACTTCGCAATCAGGTCGAAACTGTTTTCGGCCCCGTGCGTGCTGCGCTTCCCATCGGCAATGTCGGAGGCTTTTTTCAGGATTTCTTCAGGTTTCATTGTCGTCCTCCGGTTCCAGTTAGGTTCAGAACATAAAGCCGGTATTTTACCCCTTCTTCCATTCTGTGATTTCCTTTGCATTTTCTTCTCTGATCCATTGGTTGAAGAACGCTTTCTTCGTCAGCCAGGAAGCCTGGGCGTTCGGGCGTTTCCAGTAGACGAATTTGTCATCAACATCGCAAATGATGCGGACCCGCCCGCTTGCCTGCCATTCCTGCCCCTTCGCCGGCAATGGGTCTGGCAAGGGGTAATTGAACCGCATCTTCAGTTCAGGTGGCAGCCGCTTTGTCACGCCAGCCTCCAGACGCGCACGCCCTCGACACCATCTTCTGTCACCGTCCTCGTCACCCACTTTGATCCTGGGATGGCCCTTGTGCCAACAGTATACGGATTGACATAGCGCAGCTTCCCACCATGGGTGCTGGCGCATCCGGGCATAAAAACCGAATCACCAACCTGCATCATATACATTGGATACCTAACGCGATCCGCAGGGATCGGAATTTTCTTGTCGATCTTGAACATAGCTGAATCTTTCATGTGTTATATGCCGATGTTGGCGCTATAATAAATTCACGAAAAATCTTATGCGTCAACCCGTAAAATGCGAAAAGATGAGTTGATGAAAAATATCTTAAAGATGATGTTCACGACCGCCGACAACTCCACGATTGATCTGGGTCGGATTTTGTGGGCCAAGATGTCGATTGCCTTTGTCGGCCTGAGCATATGGGGCTATGCCTACGGCCACGCGACCTTCGACCCGGTTTCATGGTCGGCGGGCGCTGCCGGCGTCCTGGCTGGTGGTGCCGGAGGATTGAGGATCAAACAGTCAACTGAACCAAATGGAGGACAAAATGCTGGCACTTCTGACCAGCCCGGTCGGTAAATACATCGCCATACTGGCCGGCGCTTCGGCGCTGTTCATTGCCATCGGCGTCGGCGGTCACCTCTACTTACAGTCTGTCCGCAATGCAGCCGTCGAGCATGATCGTGCGATGCAGGATGCTGCCGACATCACGCGACAAGAGAGCGTGTTGACGGTCGGCAGTATCGTTGACGCCGCCGTGAATGCTGACAAGAACCCCCAGGCAACTCTACAGAAGGAATGGGAACGCCCATGAAATCGCTTTTGCTGGTCATCACGGCCCTATTCCTGGCCGGCTGCGCCGCGCCTGCGGTGAAGGTGACGGATACGTCCTGCCTATGGGTGCGCCCGATTTACATCGAAAAAAAAGACGTATTGACAACCGAAACTGCATCTGAAATCTTAGCGCATAACGACAAGTGGAAGGAGAACTGCAAATGACCTGGGTTTATCACCAAAACAATGGCGGCATTTATCGTGATGGCGCATTGGTCGGCCTTGGCTATTCCGGCATCAATGACGGATTGGACAATCCCGCCGAGCAGAATGTGGCTGACGTTGGGCCTATCCCTGTCGGCACGTATGACATCGGCGAGGCGTTCACGCACCCGCAATGCGGTCCCATGTCGATGCGCCTGACGCCGCAGGATGGCACGAACACGTTCGGTCGTGACGGCTTCCTGATCCATGGTGACAATCAGGACATGAACCATACCGCCAGCCACGGATGCATCATTCTGCCGAAGATCATCCGCGCAGCGATCTCCGCTTCAGGTGACACCGTTCTGACGGTGGTGGAGGGCTGATGGCCTGGGTGTTCGACATCGACACTGGCGAGTTTAGCCGCAACGGGAAGGTATTTTGCCATTCAGAGCGGTTTAACTTGCCGGTGGGAACTTACTTAATTGGGTATGTCCGCACCCACCCTGACCTGGGTGAGGTCGTGATGATGGTCTACCGGGAGATGATGGAGGTAGTGCAGGATGAGGGCATTATCTGCGGCGAGCCGTGCATCGTCGGCCATTACCTCAATTTGCCGCGCATCGTTCGTCTTCGGATTGCTACCAGCGAAGATAGGGTCTTGGAGGTTGTCCAAGACTAATTGACTCAAAACCAAGGCAATACATGACATGACAGAATGTAAAAAAACAGAATACCGCAAGATGACCGGACAGGAAGAAATCCTCCCGCCAGACCCGACCGTAGAAGGTTGGTGGTGGCTGGCTATTGACGATGCCAAGCGACCGTTCCGCTGGGTTCCGTGGCCAGCAACAAAAAGTAAAACCAGCATCCGGGCGGGCTTTTGGCGCGGTCTTTTACAAGACATGTCGCCTGAAGTAGCGCACAAAAACCGCTGGAAGCTTATCGCGCCGGTTGCGACGCCGGAGGAAGTGGATGCGTTGCGGGCGGCACTGGAAGATGCGCGCTCCAACAATGACAATCTTAATGTGGAAGTCACTGATCTTCGGGCAGAGAACGCGAAACTGCGGCGGGCGCTTGGTCGAGAACATCGTCCAGGCCACCGCCCGGGACCTCCAGCGTTTCGCGATCCTCAACCAAGAGAAGGCCGGCTACCCCATCGTGCTGCACGTCTATGACGAGAACGTGGCCGAGGTACCGGAGGGGTGGGGCAGCGTCGAGGAGTTCGAGAGGCTGATGTCGCTCACGCCTGACTGGGCCGCGGGATGGCCGGTCAAGGCGGCGGGTGGCTGGCGCGGCAAACGATACAGGAAGGACTGAGGAATGGGTGTGTTTTCAATGGCGGTCATCGCCTTGCTCGGCACGACGGTGATCACACCGCCCGAGCGCGTGTTTGCTAACCTTGACATGTGTTTGGTCGCGAAGGCCGGCACTATGGAAGACCTCCAGGCGGCGGGGGCTAGCATCCTCACCGCCCGATGTGACCTGCGCCAACTGGCGCCAATGAAATAGGAGCGTAGAATGCAAGAGATATTTCTTGAAATCGCCGAGACTATCGAGCAACTATGCGAACTGACAAAGCGGTGGACCGCGCACGAAGATATCCCAAAATCACAACAACATGAATGCAGAACTCTCGGCCGTGAACTTCACAAGATCGGCGGCGAATCTCTGATGCGCGAAGCCTTTTATGTCGCACGGGGACGCAACCCTGCCGCCTCAGTAATCCAATGCTACTGGGATAACATTGGAGATTGGCGATGGTAGAAGGTGAATTTCTGACAACTGCGGCAGCGCCTAGCGCGGAACAAGCCGCAGTAGCGCGATCTCCGATAGGGGTTAGCGACGAAGCAATGACGGGAGCATGGCGCGTTATTATCGCGCGAGTGCCTGATCGCTATGTGACTTACTACTACCACGAAAACGATGACGCGCGCCTGAGGGCAGCACTTCAGCTTCGAGCTGAACGCTGGGTGGCCTCTCATGAAGGGTGACCTGCGCTGCATCGAAGGACGGCTTACGCGCCACGATCCGCAGGATGATGATCCGTACCTTGAGACGGACGTGGGCGAATGCCCCGGCTGTTCCGGCGATGGCTGCGGCGATCTCCCCGCCAGCAAAACATGATTAACCTCGAAGGAATAACGTGATGGAAAAGAAACTAACCCGCTTCAAAACGAATGTGTATTTCTACAAAAATGGCAAGAAAATTGAAGGGTTCCCGCCCCGTGTGTCGGGCAGCCTGACCGGCGTGTCGGGCAACCTGAGCGACGTGTCGGGCAACCTGAGCGACGTGTCGGGCAACCTGAGCGGCGTGCGGGGCGACCTTACCGGCCTGCGGGGCAACCTGACCGGCGTGCGGGGCTATCTGAGCGATTGCGCCATCACCGACGAAGATCGCGCGTCTGGAATTGATATCATCGACCTGATCGACAGCGCCGAACCGCTGGCGAAAAAGATGGGCGCATGATGAGCCGGATGGGTTGCAACCATTTTGACAATATGCTCAAATCCACTCGCTAAACACATCACATATGGATTGTAAAATGACTGAAGAACGCAAGGTTGAACTAACTGCCCCGAAGCGCAAGAAGGCAGAGGCAAAGGTTTACTATTATTCCAAGAGCGCTAAGGATCGCCTGTCGCTCCAGCACATCAAGGATGCAAGCGCGGACAGCATCGTCAACGCGTGCCGGGCGCACCTTGAGCAATGCATGGCTAACAAAGAGTTCGACCGCCTCCCGCATGACCCGCTCACTGCCATCCGCGCTGCGTCATACGCCCTCGGCGTTGCTCATGCCCGCATTTCCGAAATGAACCTTGAACTTTACAGCTTGAAGCGACCGCGCAGCATCCTGAACCGGATTTCCTGCTGGCTGAACTTCTAATAAGGAGGCACATGACATGACCCGTGAAGAAGCCCTGAAGCTTGCCCTCAGCAGCACTACAAGCATCCCGGAAGCCATCAAGCAGGCCGAGGACATTATGGCCTACTTGAGTGGCGAAAACCCGTCCATCGGGTCTACGTGGGCCTTAGACACTGCCATGGTCGCAGGTGAATCTTTGCAGACGAAGCAGCACCCCCTGCCCCAAAAGACACCGGAATTGGATTTGGAAATTTCCACCTTATTGGGCAAGGTTTCCAAAAGCCTGCGTTGGAGCAAGGAAAGCGAAAATGTGTTGATCAAGTGGATTTCCAGCGGATCGAAGACTGCCTTGTTTGATGCTGCTGTCGATCTGCAATGCTCAGTCAAGGCTTGCTACGTCCGAATGACCAGAATGGAGCAATTCAAGTCGATGACCAGAAACCAATCCGCACTGCTTCTCCATGGCGCGCGTGAGGCGTTGATGGAGTATTGCGGCGAAACGGGTTCGATGCGGTGATTTACCTCTGCGCCGCCGTTGTTACCTTCACCGCATGCGTTCAGGTCAGCACTTTGGCTGAGTGTGGGAAGCTGATGGAGGACAGCAATGTTGGTGCAGGTTGGTATTTCTGCTCGAACGTCTTCCCTGCTAATCTCGCCGCCCCGCCAGTCCTGGGGCCTCCCGTCATCAGGCATGGCAAAAAGATGGATAGAGGATAAAATGCCGCGAATTGGTTATGACCTGGGCGACGGAACAATCGTTGAAATTCCATACCTTCCAGTGGAAAGGGCGGGGATTCCGATTCCCGGATGGGTGACGAAACCGGAAGGGAAAAAGGTTTTTGTTTTCCTGCTTGAATACGGGGTTGAACAGAAGACGGACGCCGGATAGAATACAAACGCCTCATAACAGGAGATTCACATGAGCAATACCACCGATTGGCGCGACATTTTGATTGAAGACACTTCGATCAAACCTGCGATGATCCGCGCCTTGTGTTCCCATTTCGACACTGAAGTCGTCACCCTCGGCGCTGTTGCCGATCTGAAGATGTCGGAATTGAAGGCCATGAAGGGCGTCGGCAAGATCGCCATTCAGTCGTGCATGGATGCAATCGGTCGCGCCGTTCGCGGTGAGCCTCTGATTGGTGCTGGGCCGACCGTTTTTGACATCGTGACCAAGTCAGCAGCGTGAACCCCTTCGAGCGCCACGGTATCCAGCATCTATCGCCGTCGGCGTGTAGCCTGTTCACCGGCAGTCCGGCGATGTTTGTTTTGGAAAAGCTTCTCAAGCGCCGTCAGCCCGTAGGGCCGGCAGCGCATCGTGGGACAGCAACCGAAACAGGCATCGTCCACGGCCTCACAGAAGGCGCTACAGCGGGTGAATGCGTTGCCAAGGCTCTTGCGCAGTTTGACCAGTTGACTGCCCTCCTACCCGGCCAGAAGACTGAGAAAGAGCGTGCCAATATCCCTGGCATGATATCCGAGGGCCTGAAGGAGTTACTTCCATACGGCAAACCGACGGCGACACAAGGCAAGATCGAATACAAGTTCGATGGCCTTGACGTCCCGTTCATCGGATATTTTGACCTTGAGTGGGGGCAGCATGGCATCTTGACGGACATCAAGACGACAAATGCCATGCCAAGCGCCATCAAGGTAGCACATGCCCGTCAGGTGGCCTTATACGCCGCCGCACAGGGCAACAACATTAGCCCGAGGGTGACATACGTCACGCCGAAGAAGTCAGTCACATACCTGCTTGAGAACGCTGAAAAGCACCTCGACGACTTGCGACTGATCGGCATGACCATCCAAAGGTTCTTGGCAAAGAGTGATGACCCGTTGGAACTGGCTTCACTCCTCGTTCCGGACGTTGATAGTTTCTACTTTTCCGACCCTGCGGTTCGGCATGAAGCATTCAAGGTTTGGGGCATCTAAAAGGGTCAATGCCGGCAGCCCTGCTGTAGAAATGTTGGCAAAAAAGACAATCGTTAAAAGGTAACTGAACAAATGGCCAAAAGCTTTTTTTCTTCTGCTTCGTCCGAAAACACCGAATATCTTCCGTTCATCAAATATGACGCCAGAAGCGGTCGCTTGTTCCGCGTAGGGAAAGATGAAGACGGCGCTACAGCTAACGTCGAAATCACCAAGACCTTCAAAGCCGTCATGGATATCGACAACTACGAACAGGGGTTCATCGAATTTGGTTTGGGTGGCACCCCGCCGCGCTATGTTGTCGCACACAATATGATGCCGGCACCCTCTAAGCCTGCTGAAGGCAAGTTTAAGAATGGCTTCCGCGTTCGTCTTCGTCTGTCTAAGGCGTGCGGTGATGACGTGCGTGAATTTTCGAGCAGTGCTGCATCCGTCGTTAAGGCTTTTGCTCGCCTTGTCGAGGACTTTATTGCCACTGAAGGTGCCAACCCAGGCAAGCTTCCAGTCGTGCAGATGAGCGACACGATCCCCATCACGTCGAACATCAAACAGCCTGACGGCACCACCATGAAGTTGACAAACTACGAACCGGTGTTCGAGATTGTCGGATGGGCACCCCGTCCTGCTGATCTTTTTGCCGTCGAGGCTAAGGCAGCCGCTGCACCCGCCAAGCAGCAGACGTCCACAGGATCTACGCGGGCTGCACCGCCTGCAACAAAACAAGTGGCAGACGAAGACGACTTCGGGTAATAGAGAAAGGGGGGGCGAAAGCCCCCCTTTAACTATATGCCCCAAGAGGATTTAATGAAACTTCTCATTACTATGAATATGCCGGCACGCGCTGGCGCTTTAGTCCACCAAGTATATGCAGAATACGACTGCGATACTTTGCAGGACTTCATGAATGTCCTCATGGAAAACGAATTTCTGATCGTTGAGGAACTATACCGCGACCGCGAGATTGCCACCAAGTTCACGCCCGTTGGTCAAGTGGTGCTGAACTACCGGTATATCGGCAAGGTCAAGGAACTATACGCTAACGGGAAGCCGATGGCTTCGTGATGCTACAGCTAGACCCGCCCATGCCTGTCGTGACGCCAAATGGCAATGCCATGGCGCACGTCCTGATTGACTACGGCCCAGAACATAACCTGTTCTGGGTGTGCTTTCAGGACGCGACAGGCGAGTGCTGGACGTGGGCGAACAAGGACATTCGCGCACAGTCCAACATTACGCTTGGGCGGGTTGTGCCGACCACGGCGGCGGCAGGTTAACGTTAGTCGGCGTAATCTGCTGCTGGATTTGACCGTCGATGTTTGCCTCCAGGGCAGCAACTTGCGTCGGCCCCATGGCATCCACCACCCATCCCTGGACCTGCGCTTCAGTCAACTGCGCATATGGCGTGAACGGGCTGCCGGCGACGTATGCAAGCGCCTGGGTGCCGTAGACAGACCCGGTATGGCCGTTGCCGTCATCGCCCGTCAGAATCCAGTGGACGGTGTAAACAACGTCTGTCTGGCTGGCATATTCGGGGTATGCGGTGAGGGTTGGGAAAGTCCAAGCGTAGGTGTTGGGCATATTAGGTTCCTTTAATTTCGAGCCGGCGGGACGTAGGGTCCGATAGGTATCGACGCTTGATTGGCAATAATGGTGTCATAAAGTTCAACGCCATATGGCTCTACGTCATTTTTCGACGCCGTAAATGGCACCGCCGTCCCATCTTCCAGGGTAAGTTGACAGTTAATCATCGACCCATCCGCAGACGCATAGACAGGATCGGCGTAAGACACCCACACGGTCATTATACGGTCCTCAAAAATAAACCGCTAGTAATGTAAACGGTGGCGGCTTGACTAGTGTCATAGATGTTATATTGCGAAACGCTCATGCACTTCCACGTCCCCGAGCTTTGGCCCATAGCGGAGCCGGAGTAAGAAGTTCCTTGGGTAAACGGAACCGAATTTGATGTGGACGACTGTTGATACGAAGCATAAGCACCCACCGCACCCGCCGTTGAAACGATTGCCAGCGTCCCGGTGCTGGTGATCGGTCCTCCGGTTAAGCCGAGACCGGACGCAACGCTGGTCACGGTGCCCGTGGCTGCCGGCGCGGACGACACCCAGGCAGAACCGTTTGACGTAAGGACGTTGCCGGAAGTCCCAACCGATCCAAGGCCCGTGCCACCTCTGGCAACGGCCAAAGTGCCGCCGCTGATGTTATTCGCGTTCGTCGTGTCGGTAGTAGCAGAAGCAGCCAAGCCGGAGACAGCGCCAGAAGCAATGGCAATGGCAGTGTTGGATGCCGCCGTAAGTTGCCCTTGAGCATTAACGGTAAAAGTCGCCACCGACGAAGCCGAGCCATAAGACGCTGCGGTAACGGTGGTATTTGCCAGGGCAATGGTGCCGCTTGACGTAATGGTGCCACCCGACAGCCCGGTGCCGGCGGTAATGCTGGTCACGGTGCCAGGATTGCCACCCGGAATTGCAGCCCACGTCCCGTCACCGCGCAAATAAGTGCTGCTTGATGGAGTGCCAGTAATCGGGTTGTTGGCCGGATTGGTGACGCTTGATAGCGCGGTGCCGCCATTGACAAGAAGCGACCCTACAAACCGGCCTGTGCCGTTTACGTCTAGCAGATAGGCTGGAGCGCTGGTGCCAATGCCAACATAGTTTTGGAACTGATAACTTCCTGCCGCAAAAATCATTTGGGCCGTACTGGAAGCCCTAAGTTCGATGGCGGTTGTGGTGTTGATGTTGATGCTGAAAACGCGATTGTCCGCCGATGAGTAGCTGACGGTGTTCGCGCCGTAGTTGTTCGTGTTGATCAGAGTGAGCAGCGCGCCCGCATCTGGGCCGGCTGTTCCGGACGAGTAAGACGCAAACACGCTCAAATTGCTCTGGTAGATGCTGTTGAGGTACGCGTTCCCAGTGACAAGAAGCGACCCCGAAAACTGCCCCGTGCCATTCACATCCAGCAAATAGCTAGGTGAAAGTGTTCCGATGCCGACGTTCCCGGCTGCGGTGATCCGCATGCGTTCATTGCTGCCAAAAATCCATGCCTCAAAATTGACGCTAGAACCATATGTGTTTGTAAAAAACGGAGAACCGTTATTGTCAGCTAATTGCTGATTTAGAAATGATTGGGATGTCCCTCCAATCATAAAGTTTTGAGTCATGGCGCTTGCACCGACAACATTGTTGCCAATACAAAAAGTGGTGGCGGCATTCTGGTTTTTGACAACAGCCAACGCGACCGCGAGGCCATAAAAGCTATCTGGGTTTGACGTGCCAATACCGACGTTACCCGCTGCCGTGATCCGCATACGTTCGGCGGCGTTGTTAGAAAAAATCATCGGCACATTATCGCCAGTGTAAATCGAAACATTGCCGGCTGCTTGGTTCTGCGTAAGTTGAACGCCAGTCCAGCTTTGCGCAGCGACATTCACAAACGCCTGCGCAGACGCGCCAGTGCTGGCGTTGCTGATGTAAAGACCATCAGTGGCGTTATTGTTTGCAGCTACCTCCAATTTATATCCAGGCGAAATCGTACCGATGCCGACCTGTCCAGTAGAACTGATGTAAAATCTGGTTCCTGCGCCATAAGTATCGTCGTAAATGAAGAAGTTCTGATCGCCAACGCCGAAAAGGTCAACGCCCATTTCCCATTTCGAAGTATTGTTGTTTTGGAATATGATTCCGCTTTTGTATGATCCGCTCGAAGTGTTATTTAGCAGAAAGTTCAAATATCCAGTGCCGCTAGAGCGGATGACTCCAGAAACATCCAGCGGGGTAGCGGGCGTTGACGTCCCAATACCAACGTTGCCCGCTGCAGTGATGCGCATGCGTTCAGTGTTGTTGGTGTTGAGAATAAGCGGGCCGTTGTCTTGCTGATTGATAAAGACGTTGCTGCTGCTGTCTTCGTTTATAAGTAGGCCAGATTTCCCAGTGTAGTATGCATTGATGGTTCCGTTGACATTGACGGCACCGGTCACGGTGAGCGTGTTGGTGCCATAGTTCCAGGCTAGATTAGACGAACCGCCGAACACGCCCGATTGATTAAATTGGATGCTGGTGTCAGCGCCCCCAGGCGACGTGACGGTATTGACCGAAAGGGTGACATTCGTGCCATCAGACACGATCAGGGTCCGCGTCCCCTGCGTGATGGTGACACTGCTTCCGCCGCCACCGGACGATAGCGTCAGCGTAAAGGCACCTGACGTGCCGTTGTAGACCACCCACTGCCCGCCCACGCCGGATGGCACCTGATAGTTCACATTGGCCGACAGCGTGCCGCTAAACAGGATGTAGAGGTTCTGGTATTGCGTGGTCGTCAGTGCGGTGGTGCCAGACACGCCAGTAGCGTTGATGATCAGGTGACCGCCGAAGGCCGTGTCGATGATGTTGAAGTTGGAATTGACGGGCGTTGACCATGTGTTGACGTAATCGCCATTTGCCGGTTCTTCGATTGCCTTGTTGGTCGAGTAAGTGCTGGTCATGGCAGGCTCCGGTTAGATGGCTTGGTTGGCGACGTGAAGCGCCTTGACGATGGTAGCGTCGGGGACGTTTAGCAGAGGTTCGGTTGTGTTGTTCACATCTTTCTTCGCGCGCTCTGCAAGGGTCATCAGGCGGCTTACGAGGCGTTCGTGGTGGTCACCTACCCTGCCGCCCGTGGCGCGGGGGATGGGGGGTTCATAGTTCTCATTAAAATCCCTTGTCAGCGCATAAGTAGACGGGGTGCTGGCGATCGCGCTTATTCCTGGCCTCAACGGGGCATACAATCTTTCCCCTGTGCCTATCGCGGCTTGCGTTTGTCCGGCTATCTTAGGTGACGCAAGTGCGGCGGTTCCGACTATAGATGGCCAAGCTGCCGGGTGCATTAAAGTGGCCGCAGCAGCCGGGGCATATTCAACAATTTGCTTTAACGCCCCGCTTTGTGGCATCCAAGTTGATGTCGCTGATCCGGCAAGCATGGCTTCTAAATGCTTCCCTTCCGGTGTAGAAGTTAAAGTGCTTAAAAGGTCTTGACCTGAAACAGAGCCTGTTTTTTTTAACGTGCTTGTAACAATTTGCGTGGCTGTTTTTTTATTTGAAACACCCAAATCTTTTTTATATTGATTTTGTAAATCTAATGCATCCGACCAATCCTCTAACATTTCAGCGTATTTTGGGTCTTTTGCAGAAATGGTATCTTTAATAGATTTAATTAAGTTATTGTATTGAGGACCAACGCCGTTGTTTCCAAAAATATCGTAATTTGATGCAATTGACCTTTTTAAATTCATTAAATCATCCATAGTCCTAGCAGAAGGAGAGGTAGATTGGATTGTATCTAAAATCTGTTGATTAACGTTTTGCAAATGTGATTGCAATTGCGGGTATCTCGCGCTTGTTCCTGAGCGCGCCACTTCATTATTCAATTCTTGTAATGCCGCTCCTATTCCGTTCATAGGAAGCTGATCGGTTGAATTAGCTAACCCTTGCGCCGTGCTTTGATAAGATGCGCTAGCTCGTTGTTTTTGAGCATTAGCAGCATCCAAAAGGGTTGTTGCAATTTCGTTGTAATCGCCGGTCCCGTTAGCAAATTGTTTAAATTTATCAATAGCTTCTCCGTCTCCTGATGCATAAATATCTTGAATTTTTTTTAACAATGGAGGCGGCACGTCTCCCATTACTCCTTGAGTATTTCTCAAGAGATAATTCGAAAGTTTGCCAGTTCCTCCTGCAACTGAGCTAGCAACAGAAAGCGGACCCTGTATTGGGTCTATAACTTTTTGAGCGATGTTTCCCGCTTTAGCAATAGTTCCAGCAATCCCTCCAGCTTCGCTTGCCAATCCAGCCGCGCGCAGAGGGGCGCCTACAACGGGGGCAAGCAACGACGCATCCATCCCAATATCAAATGGATTTGTAGCAAGGGATTTTTTTATTCCCGATGTATCCCCGTTTAGCAAAGGCCCGTATCTATCAATATACGGTTGAGCAGCTACATTAAACATTTTTTCATTGTATTTTTCTTCATCTGTCACGGGAAGCGGGGCGGGGGATATTCCAGGCGAATTGATAGTTCTGGGATAGGTCGCTGGCATTCCAATTTGCGAAGAAGCATCTTCAAAAGCTGGAAAGAAATTTTCAACAGAAGGAAGCTTTGCTACTCCGCCTTGAATGGCGCTTGACGCAACCTTAGCAGTTTCAATGGGGTTCGTAATGCTATTCCACAACCCTTCCCATGCATTAGCAGCCCCTTGCGGAGCAGCTTTCAACGCCCTAAGACCTACATCTCCCCAACCCATATGAGCATAATCTGGTTCTGGTTCTGGTGTTGGGGTTTTCCCATACTCAGTGTAGCCAATATCGGCGGCAGTCAAAGGTTTTTGGCTAGATGATGAACTGTCAGGATCAAACGGAGTATAGCCAATATCAGCCGCAGTTAACGGATTTGCCATTTTGTCCTCACTGAACCGCTGTAGAAAAGTAGCGATATGTACCCGGGTGATTTATTTCAATATTTTTCGGTGAAGAAAAATACTGTCCCTTGTCGGGGTATTTGCTAGTTTCTGGCGATTGAATTATATAATTTAAAGGGGAAATGCCGCCCAATCCCGGTTGAGGCGTCATTAAGTGCATTAAATATAACTTATCTTGTTGTTGTTGGGCTAGGCCGTGGTCGGTGTTAAACGCAGACTCTACGAAAGCCGGCGCTCCCAATTGCATACCCGTTTCCCGAGAACCAATGGCACGGTAATTTTTAGCATAAGCATTAATGTCTATATCTCTTTGATTGGAAACCAAAAGGTCTGCAATTATGCTTTTGACCGTTCCAGAATTTAATGTACTATTTGCCATGCCTTCCGAAAGATTGCTTAAAGCAGAAACAGCGCGTTCGTTCATTCCACTTGCTTTGGCCGCAACCAAAGCTTTTGAAATTTTTTCACCAAGTTGGGCGGAATTTACGCTTTCTGAAAGTGCTTCGTGTTTAATGCCAACAATATCCAAAATTGAGTTTGCAACAGCAGCTAAGTTTTGAGTAGTTGGAGCTAATGAGCCTGTAGAAAGGAATCCTTCTGGCCGCACCAATGTCCCGGCAAGCTCAAGGAGTTGCTGCTTTTGTTTTATAGCTTGAGCGGAATTGGCCGCTAATGTGTCTTGATAAGCTTTCAACGGCTCGGGAGGTGGCATGCCAGAAGCTTGGTATGTGCTTACTTCTTGCGCAATTTGCGCTTTGCCGCCATTTCCAATGACGGGAGTATATGTATAAGTTTGTGGCGTTTCTGCGGTTGTTGATATCCTGGGTGTGGTGCCGGCAGGCGGCGTGACGGAGGAAGCTACAGGCGGCGCGGCGGGGGGAGCTACAAGCGCGGCGGGGGGAGCTACAGGCGCGGCGGAGGAAGCTACAGGCGGCGCGGCGGAGGAAGCTACAGGCGGCGCGGCGGAGGAAGCTACAGGCGGCGCGGCGGAGGAAGCTACAGGCGGCGCGGCGGAGGGATCGACAACAGATGAAACAATTGCCCCCGCAGGCTCACCAAAAACCGGAGGCCTGCCCCGTTGATACCATTCAGCTTGATTAATAATCGCTCCATTACGCAACATAACCATCGGAATGAGGTTTGGAGTTTGAAAGAACGCTTTTTGTGTAATTTCTTGTTGTTGTTTAAGCATATCTTGTTGGCTCTTGGCAACCGTTTGACGTTGGCTACCCGCTTGACTTTCGGCAAGGTTCCGCGCGGCTTCGCTTGTCGCTTGATCTGCAAGAGCTTTTTGTCCAGCATTGAAGCCCGACGCTCCACCACCAACGGCACCCAGGATGGCGGCTATGGGGTTGCGAGCGCCGCGCATGCCACCGATTGCACCAGCAACTCCGCCGAGAACATCTTGATTGCGCTGGAACCAATTCAAAGGCTGCGCTTGCATTTGCTGGTATGGGCTTCCGTTCGGCGGGATCAAGCCAGCGGATTGTGATTGGTCAGTAGAAATAGAACCTCTACCTAAGCCAGAAGTCTCGCCACCGCCACCGCCATCACTTCCCCCTACAACATTACCGTTACCATCATTCATGCGTGACATGACATGCTGGACGTAATTCGGGTCTCCACCACCATTATATGCCGCTAAAGCCGTTCGACGTTGAGTGGGATCATTCAAGTTTGAAGCGCCGCCAGCCAACCCTTTGGCTTTAAGATAATCCAATGCAAAATTTACATTGTTATCAATATTTTCTGACCCAACCAAGGTTGCGGGATCAACTCCTGTCATTCCATATCCGGGATTTCGCGCGGTGCTGGGCCGAATTTGACCCAATCCAATTTCTTCGGCTCCGCCCGTCAAATTTGGATCAAAAGAACTTTCTTGGTTAAACATGGCGAGCGCTAAATTGATTGGGATGCCTCGTTTAGCAGCGGCTTCTGTAATAGTTTTCTTAACCGCTTCAGGAGTTGATGCGTCTGCGTTGGCATTACCACGAGAAATAATGTCTTTTAATCTTTGATCTGTATTAGTGTCTGTGTTGGTGTCGGTAGGCACAAACGGCGCAGGAACAGAAGGCCGAGCATTGTCTGCATTTGGACCGCCAGCAATAGATTGAGCCGCCTGAATGGCAGCTTGCATACGGGCATCGTAATTGCCTCGCATGACATCCACGCGGTCATTCAGCGTGTCGCCAGTGATGGGTTGCGTCTGATTTCCAGGGGAAAGGTCATTGGAATATGGAGCCTGTTCAGGAGTTTTCGCGCTCAAGTCCGAAACGATTTCATTGACGGCGCTGGGAGATAACCCAGTTGCACTTTTTTGCGGATTCAACCAGCGCCCAAAAATGCTTTGATTTTCCGGGTCTGGTTGATAGGTGTCGGAATTATCGGTTGTTGCGTCATTAGTGCCGACGCTTCCGATTAGGGCATACCCCTTTCGACCATCAACGGACCCACCATCCTTAAAAACGGAGCCGATAAGGCCAGCAAGTTTCAATAAATCACCAAGGCCGCCCCCGCTGCCGCCCTTGGACCCGCTGGATTGCTGCGGCTGCTGAATCTGCGGCGGGTTAAACGGAACGTCAGGGATATTAAAGTCGATGTCGGAATTATAGTCAGGGATGGCGGCTTCTTGCCCAGCAGACGTGTAAACGCTTCCTGCGTTGGCGTAGTGCCCACGGCCAGCAAGACCGCCAGAGGCAAACCCAAGAGCAGAGCCAATGGTGGACAAAAGACCTGGGTTGCTACTGTTCGACTGTGTGTTACTCGACTGCGTGTTGCTGTTGTCGCCGGCAAAGAAATTATAGTCGTTCTGAAGCGCCTTCAGATCGTTGACGCCATGGGTCAGTCCACCGACGACAGAGGTGTTGTTCGGTTGCTGAATGAATGGGCCGCGCATGATCTGGCTAGGATGAGCCTGCATATTGATGCCAGCAAGACCATGACCGGGTTGTGCATTCATGCTGGTCATGGGCTGATAGCCAGCCGGCATGCCCGGCAGAAGGCCATTATTCGCCTGCATCATCGCCTGAATGTCGGAAATTTGCTGCAAAGACAAACCAAGGCCGGACGCCGCGCCGCCGTAGTATTTACCTACGCGACCACCGCTATTGCGTTCATCTGGTCCTGCGCCGCCGTTCCTTGGTTCGGACTCTTCTTGAGAAGCGGTGCCGCCGTAAGCGCGGTGGATGCGACCGCCGTTGGCATAAACGCCGCCCGACGATCCAACGTTAGGATTTCCGCTGTCGCTTTGGGATGGGCTAACGCTATCGTGAGCGCTCTCCATAGCCGCTTCCATTACAGCGCCATCGTTCGCGCTGACGCCCGGCCCCCAACCGCTACCACCAGTTGCAATGTTATCGAGCGCCGCGCCCAGCCCCTTAACGTCGCCCATGAAGGAGCCTGTCCCGACAGAAGCACCAGTCCCGGTGTTCGGCCCACCCATACCACCAAGCTCACCGGCACCAAGGCCGGTAGACGTCGCGCTCATATATGGGATGCTAGACGTGGTCGTCGGAGCAGACGACGTAGTCGTGCCAGACGAGGATGTGGCCGGCGGTGCGCGTAGGGCAGCCGGGTTTAACAGCGAATAATCAGACAACATCTGGCTTGCGGACGGTTTGGCAACGGTTTGGCTGCCTAGCGTATTGAAAATATCACCCCAGGCTGCGCTGGAAGGAGCAAGGCCATATGAGGCGGTTCCGGTCGGGTTATAAATCGCCTGAATGGCGCTCATAACATCAGGGGTGCCACCATATGCAAACCCTTCGCCGGCATGTTCTTCGCCAACCGCGCCACCCATGCTCGACGGGATCAGGCCACCGGATGCGTATTTTGAACGCACCGAACCGCCGCGTGCATTGCCAAAGATCGACATTGGCTGGGTCGTTGTCGTCGTAGCGCCATACAACGGACCCAGGGAACCAACGGCATTGGTGTAGAATTGCGACGTCTGGAATGGGTATGCCTGCTGTTGCAGGAACTGATTGTATAGGGCGGTAAGGCCGGCTTGCTGCGTCTGTTGAGCGACTTGACCTGCGCCCATCTGTGCCTGCGCACCCTGCAATGCAGCACCCTGAGCGCCCGTCCCTAGGGCAGCAAGCTGCTGCGAAGCACCGGTCCCCATGCCATACAACTGATTGCCAAGAGCAGCCTGCTGCGCCGCCGTAGTGGCACCCTGCGTGAACGCCTGATTGCCTACGCCGGCAAGGCCCTGTGCGGCACCTGTTTGTTGACCGTAAACGTTCTGACCGAGGCCAGCCAAAGCTTGACCGGTGCCGGTGTATTGGTTGTAAGCCTGATTGCCGAGGGCAGCCTGCTGTGCAGCCGCGCCCATGCCTTGAGCATACTGTTGCTGACCAAGAGCGCCGACACCCTGTGCGACAGTGGTCCCTTGACCGAATACGTTCTGACCCAGATTAGAAAGCGCCTGTCCGGTTCCGGTATATTGGTTGTAAGCCTGATTGCCGAGAGCAGCCTGTTGTGCAGCCGCACCCATGCCTTGGGCATACTGCTGCTGACCAAGGTTGCCGATACCTTGCGCAACGGTCGTCCCTTGACCGAATACGTTCTGTCCAAGATTAGAAAGCGCCTGACCTGTCCCAGTGTATTGATTGTATGCTTGGTTGCCGAGAGCAGCCTGTTGTGCCGCAGCACCCATACCTTGGGCATATTGCTGCTGACCAAGAGCGCCGACGCCTTGGGCAACTGCCGTTCCTTGACCGAAGATATTTTGACCAAGATTAGACAACGCCTGACCGGTTCCGGTGTATTGGTTGTATAGGTTCTGGCCTGTCGTCTGCAACGCGGCGCGATTTGCCTGCTGTGCGGAGAGATTTACACCCTGTTGCTGCTGTGCCGCCGTAAGTGCCTGATTGTATCCGGTATTAAGGAAATTGGCGTTTGTTTGCGAGTTGGCTAAATTCTGCTGATAGGCAAGATTTGCCTGGGCAATGCCAGCGCGATCACCGCCGAATGCACCAGCCTGGATGGAATTACCTTGCAGGCCGGACGCCTGTTGGGCGTTCTGCATGTTTTCGCCGGCCAACATCGAATTGTATGCCGAGCCGAGGAACGGCGACATAAACTGGCCGATCTGCTGCCCACCGATCTGCTGGGCATTGACTGCCTGTCCACCGCCATAGGTATAAGGATTGGCAGCTTCTATGCCGGCACTATAAGCAGAACCAGCCGCCTGATTGTATGGCGACACAGCCTGTTGAGCCTGCCCATACTGGCCCATAGCAGCCATATTAGCCATTGAACCTTGCTGTTGAGCCTGCCCGACATTTTGGGCGCTCATAGCATTCATCGGCATGCCGGCAGCTAGTCCGGCACTATACGAAGCGCCTGCTGCTTGGTTGTATGGAGATACAGCCTGTTGAGCCTGTCCATACTGGCCCATAGCAGCCATGTTAGCCATAGAACCCTGTTGCTGGGCTTGCCCGACATTTTGGGCGCTCATGGCATTCATGGGCATGCCGGCAGCTAGGCCAGCACTATACGAAGCGCCTGCTGCTTGGTTGTATGGCGACACAGCCTGTTGAGCCTGCCCATACTGGCCCATAGCGGCCATGTTAGCCATAGAACCCTGTTGCTGGGCTTGCCCGACATTTTGGGCGCTCATGGCATTCATGGGCATGCCGGCAGCAAGACCGGCACTATACGAAGCGCCTGCGGCTTGGTTATATGGGTCAGCAGCGCCGGGTGCGCCGGCATATCCATATGCAGCAGCCTGATTAAGTCCGGCACCGATACCCTGGGCCTGACCCAGCGTGTTCGCGGCACCATAAATAAAGGGTTGGGCTTGCCCCATGCCAGTCGCAAGAGCGCCAGTGGCCGCTTGATAATATGGCTGCGCCTGACCGGCGGCAGCGTTGGTATTGGCAATACCGGCCTGCTGGGTGTTGTTTAGACCGGCGACAAAGGCATTGGGGTCGGATGAATATGACTGGAATGGTGTGCCGGCGGCGGTGGCAGCGTTAGTTACGGCAGTGTTGTAGTTCGCCGCAACCTGCTGGGGGATGCTCGTGGTCGAAGTAGAAGTAACAGGCTGCAGAAACGGGTTAGACATACGTCAATGCTCCACTGCATCATTAGGCTTGGAGTGGTCGGCTCCATACAAGAAAAAAGACCCGGTAGACTTACCGAATTGACGTTCGTATAGACGGACTTTTGCTTCAGCTTTATCTTTGGATTCAAGTCCAACATAAAGAGGTATTGATAGTGAATCGGCTATCTTTTTGGCAAACTCACACAAAGACCTTGCTCGACCGCCTTTTGACCCTCTGAAGTCAGGGTGAACAAAAACTTCGCGCTCAATAAGCACATTGTATGTTGAATACCATGTTTCACTAATATCTAAAAGAACAAAACCCTGGGCGCTACCATCATCGCCCATAGCAATGCCGCAAATCCCGCTTTGTTTATTGAGCGCGCTGTAAACTGTCTTGTAGACTTTTTGTTCATTTACTTCAAAAATACCAGTTTCTTTTAGGGAGAGCATAGCAAGAGACATCACCTGATCAAGGTGGCTCATGTTAGCAACTTTTACTGCAAAATTTTTATCGTTCATATCACGTTCCTAATCAGTCTTTTTTTGGTCCGGGTAACTTTTGCAAAGTCTTGATTGTCTTCGCTCGCATACGCTTAATCCAATCATCCAAAACCCGATGACCAGAATCCATGTCGCCGTCACCTGCCCAAGCAACCTCATGGGGAGCCAGGACATATTCGCCGCCAGCAGCGACAATGGGGACGGCTCCTCCATCATTTTGACCACCAGCGGCACGGTGCGGCATTACAGCCCCATATGGACCGCTAGACTGACCATACGGCATAGAACCGCCACCGTATGGCATCCCGCCAAAGATGCGCTTCACCTGCTTAAAACCAGCCATAGTGTTCCCCTCGCCCATCGCACTGACGATGTCGGCTGGGATGACGTATGATCCTGACGGGACATGCATCGGCAGGTGATCGGTGCGACCGGCCACACTGCTATGGATCGGCCCTGTATGCAGGTGAGGAGACATCTTAGGATTGAAGCCGACCGTGGAAGTCGTGGTGGTTAGTTCGCCGCCATCAAGCCTTGCCGTTCGTTCGGATTGTTCAAATGCTTTTGCCGTAGGAGCGCCCTGGCTCCCAGGCTTGCGCATGTGTTCATGTGAACCGTGTGCGATGCGTTCTTGTTTGGCGTGGATGTTTGCGTAAAGACCGCCGCCGGTTGCGCGAGGGACGCGGTCAGAATCAACAATATGAGAAGTGTCAAAAACAGCAATGTGTTTTCCGGTGCGCCCAGGCCCTTCATGTATTGCGGCAGAATATCCTGCTTTTTTTAACCCTTCGGCTACACTTCCATATCTTTTTTCTAAAGTTAGAAGTGGAACAGCATCAACCTGACGACCTAGCATATTCGATATAGGAGTAAGTTCATTTTTAGATAATGGTCGAGAGAGATCAATTACTTTACCATTAACATAGCCAGAAAGCGTTTTTCCCGACGAAAGGTGACTTGGGTTCCAAGTTCCTTCCAATGTTGCGTATAATGCTGGACCCAAAACGCTATTTGGGTTTGCTTTAGACATATCAAAATCAGATAATTTTTCTATTGGTGCATTAGTTGTATGAAAAATGGGTCCGGTCATAGATGAATCGACATTCCCACCAGTCCCACGCATCTTACGCGCCACATTCAACGCCGCCGCAACCGCCTGATCCTGCGGGTGGCCGGCATGCACCATTTCGTGGATGTTGTGGCTGATCGTCGCCTGCGACTTACCCTTCGTGAGCGGCATTCAGTCCTCCATTCAAGAATAGCTGATGGCGGCGGTCATGCCGGTCCCGGTAGTAACTACAATACCATAAGCGACAGGGAAATTGAGAGTAAAAACGCCGACAGTATTTGGAATTGTCGCAATCGCTCTTGCTGATGTCGCCGTTGCCGTATTCGATGCATCATAAATTGTTCCCGTGGAAGACCCAGCCACAATAATACTCACAACACAAACGCGGCCAGGAACGTCAGATACAAGCTTTGTAGTGGCACCAGCAAGTGAAAGAGAGTTACGCGCACCAGCTAAATTAATAGTCGTCTGCGCTTCACTGTTGAGTGCAGTTACTACGTTCTTTGTGGCTGTAAGTAAATCGTCTAAAGATGCCATTTAATACTTTCCGTCTGCTTGGAAGCGGTATCTGATATTCCCTATTCTCCAAAAGCTATCGACGTCATTACTTCCTACGTTTATTGACACAAGGCGACCACGAAGCCTGGGAGAAATAAACGTGGTGCTTTGCGTCAATGTGAACGGGCCATAGGATATGGGTGTCTGTCCTGCATAGTCATCGGTGTAGAACGTCATATTCAACTGCGCGCTCTGGGTGCCGTTATAGTAGCCCCACTTGGCGTCTGGCCACACTTGGTCGATGAAGGCCTTATTGTCGGCTTCATTGATGACGAAGTAGCCAGTCTGGAAGAACGAGTTCATCGCG
>Ga0209083_1000558_pt1 | contig 53033 bp, 47 predicted proteins | sample AM7aDNAmetaG_FD_184132 | JGI IMG/M metagenome (GOLD analysis project Ga0209083, IMG submission 184132) | Freshwater microbial communities from Finland to study Microbial Dark Matter (Phase II) - AM7a DNA metaG (SPAdes) (version 3) | ecosystem: Environmental > Aquatic > Freshwater > Lake ...
GCTGGAAAGATTTATTGAGATGTTTGCCATTAAACCATACTTACTCAAAAATAGCCAAAATGTCAAAGAGCTACTATTATACGGCACTATTGCCGCTTAATGTTAATGAAAGATTAACGAACTATTGTCTAGGTGTTATAGTCATTAATTTCGTTTATAAACGAAAATTGGATTCTAAAATAAAGTCCAAAATTGAAGTTGTTGATGTGCAAAATGACAGTATAAATAACGTACAGGATAGCATGGCAATGGAAAAAGCTATGAACAATCAATAGTTCAGTCCGAATTACAAAATAAAGCGATTACTGACAAATTCCCAATTCCTTGAAAAAACTCACCCTACACACTTTAATGCATGTGCCTTACGAAGGCTTAGGTTGCATAGAAACCTGGATTAGTAAGAATAATCATTCTGTTAGCTATACAAAATTATACGAAGGCATCAAACTTCCGGAATTAGAAGATTTTGACTGGCTAATTGTGATGGGTGGTCCTATGGGTGTATATGACGAATCAAATTTCCCCTGGTTGAAAGCAGAAAAGAAATTCATTCGTCAGGCTATAGATTCAGGCAAAACAGTGATTGGAATTTGTCTTGGGTCACAGCTTATAGCCGAAGTGCTTGGTGCAAAGGTTTATCCAAACAAGCAAAAAGAAATTGGTTGGTTTGAGATACAACAAGTGTTTGAAAATAGGAATCATCCGATTTTAAAGAGCTTTATTCCTAAATTTCCTGTATTTCACTGGCACGGCGACACCTTTGATTTACCCACCGGAAGTATTCGGTTGTTTGAGTCTGAAGGATGTACGAATCAGGCTTTTATCTACCATGAAAATGTTCTCGGACTTCAGTTTCATTTCGAAGTAACGGCTGAGACTATGAAAGAAATGCTGGAAAATGGAAAAGAAGAACTTGTGAAAAATCAAACCATTCAGTCGGCCGACGAAATTATACATCATGCAGCCAATATTGAAGTCAACAATCAAAGAATGTTCAGTATTTTAGACTATTTTTACAAAAAAAACCTCTGACCACAAGTTCTGGTAAGAGGTTTTCCTGATTTCAGAATATTCTTTTAAAAATTTAAACGGTTCAACACTTGATATTTAACTCATTCAGAACAATCCGTATTTTTTCATAAGTTTTGATTGTATTTGGAACAAGTGGCAATCGTAATTTATTCTCAATAAATCCCATCACAGCGAGCATACTTTTCACTCCTGCAGGATTACCTTCAACAAAAAGCAATTCAATCAATTCTGTAAAATGGTGATGAATCTGACGTGCACTGGCATAATCACCTTCAAGCGCTAAGCGCACCATGCGGCTGAATTCTTTTGGAAAAGCATTGCCAATAACTGAAATAACGCCCACGGCTCCCAAGGTAATTAACGGAAAGGTAATGCCATCGTCACCCGAAATTACCATAAAGTCTTTTGGTTTATTTTTTATAATATCGTCAATTTGCGTAAAATTACCGGATGCTTCTTTTACGGCACAAATTATCGGAAATTCTTTTGCCAAACGCAAAGTTGTATCTGCAGTCATATTTACGCCGGTCCGCCCAGGCACATTGTATAAAATAACGGGTAGCGGACTTGCTTTAGCAATGGCAGCATAATGCTGATAAAGGCCTTCCTGCGAAGGTTTATTGTAGTATGGTGTTACCGACAAAATAGCATCGATACCATGGAAATCAGAATTTTGAAGTTTGTCGACAACTGCTTTGGTATTATTACCACCAACGCCAAGTACAATGGGTAATCTTCCGGCATTACATTTCAGAACAAAAGCAGTAATTTCTTCTTTTTCCTGTTCGGTAAGTGTTGGTGTTTCGGCAGTAGTACCACAAACAACAAGGTAGTCCGTGCCACTCTTTATTTGGTGATCGACTAAATGTGCTAATGCATCAAAATCAATCGTTTCATCACTTTTAAATGGGGTTATCAAAGCAACACCCATTCCTGTCAGTTTATTATTAATCATCGGTAAAATATACAATTTGGATGCAAAAGTACAGTTTTAATCTTTAGTTTGTATACTTTTCAGGTAAAAAATTATCTGATTAAACACGTAAGTTTCGTCAACCAAAATTTCAGCTGGCTCATCAATTTCAGTTTTTTCAGCCGGTGTCATCAAGCTTTCAACATCCAACACAAAATCAAAGATATCCTGATCCGATTTATGAATAGCAGTTTTGAAAGCAGTTTTAGCATACATAGCAATGTATTGCATTGGAATTAAAGGCCTTAGCGTTAAATCGATCAACAAGTCATACTCATTATTTTCAAGTTCATTGAGGTACGAAATAAGCGGTTTACGAAAAAAATCCGTTTGATCATTATTCAGGATTCTAAAATCCGGAAAAATGGCTGTATTGATAAGCTTTTTATCAATATAACCCCAGGCTGAGACTTTTTTAGCATCAGCTTGTAAAGAATTAATGATTTTTCGAATCGCATAATTTTTCTCCGAATAATCACTTTCGAACAAAATAAGTATTGTTCGGGCTTTATCATATGTTACAAATCTCGGTTCGCGAGCCAAGGTACTTAAATACAGATCAGCCCGTTTAGCAAACAAGTATGCATTTAATTTAGAAAATGTAAATAATTTCATTAAGGCTATAATTTAGTATTATTCTTGTTTTTCAATATCAATTATCATTTTCAGAAGGGTGTCCTCATCAATGATTTTCACTCCCAGCTTTTGGGCTTTTTTCAATTTTTCAGGTCCCATGTTTTCTCCTGCTAAAATGAACGAGGTTTTAGCAGAAACACTTCCCACGTTTTTACCTCCATTTCTTTCTATCATTGCTTTGTATTCGTCGCGCGAATGTTTGGCAAATGTGCCACTGATTACAATGGATAATCCGGCTAATGCAATGCCTTGTGCTTGTAATTTTTCTTCCGAAAGACTCATTTGCAATCCGGCAGCTTTAAGACGGCTAATCATAGCAACATTCAGCGAATCAGCAAAATACTGAACCACACTTTGAGCAATTCGTTCGCCTATCTCGTCAACCGATATCAATTCTTCTAAGTTGGAACATTCTAATGCTTCTATATTTTTGAATGCATAAGCCAGCTTTTTGGCAATGGTTTCGCCGACAAAACGAATACCAAGTGCAAAAACCACTCTTTCAAAAGGAACTTCTTTTGATTTTTCAGTTCCTGCCTGAATATTATAGGCCGATTTAGTTCCAAGCCGATCCAACCGAACCAAATCGGGGATTTTAAGACTGTAAATATCCGCAATATTTTGTAACAATCCGTTTTGGAAAAGCAAATTTATGGTTTCGCTACCCAAACCATCGATGTTCATGGCTTTACGACTCACAAAATGCTCCATTTTCCCCTTTATTTGAGGCGGGCAAGCATTTTCATTCGGACAATAATGTGCAGCTTCCCCTTCGAACCGAACCAAAGCAGCACCACATTCAGGGCAGGTATTAATAAATTTGACTTTATCTCCAATCAAAAAACGAGCATCTTTGTCGACTGCTGTTATCTTTGGAATAATTTCACCTCCTTTTTCCACAAAAACCATATCGCCGATATATAAGTCGAGCGATTCGATGATGTCGGCATTATGTAGTGAAGCACGTTTCACCACTGTTCCTGAAAGTTGTACCGGATCAAGATTCGCAACGGGGGTTACCGCTCCTGTTCTCCCAACCTGATACGAAACATAATTTAAACGGGTTAAGGCTTTCTCAGCCTGAAATTTATAGGCTATTGCCCAGCGGGGGGATTTGGCTGTAAAGCCAAGATTTTTTTGCTGGTTTAAAGAATTGACTTTTATAACGATACCATCCGTAGCCACCGGAAGGTTTTTGCGTTCCACATCCCAGTATTTGATAAATGCCGATACATCTTCGAGTGACTGACAAACTTTGCTGGCATCAGATATTTTAAAGCCCCACGAATGGGCTGCTTTCAGATTATCTGAATGGAGGTCAGACGGAAGGTTTTCACCGAGCAAATAATAGAAATAACCATCCAATTTGCGGCTTGCCACTACGGATGAGTTCTGCAATTTCAAGGTACCCGAGGCAGCATTACGAGGATTGGCAAATAACTGCTCTTCCTGTGCCTCCCGTTCCCGGTTCAGTTCATCAAAAACAGCCCAGGGCATCAAGATTTCACCCCGAATTTCAAATTTATCGGGAAAATTTCCACGCAAACGCAACGGAATACTCCGAATGGTTTTCACATTGGCCGTAACATCATCGCCTTTTTCACCATCACCACGCGTTACAGCCCGAACGAGCAATCCATTTTCATAAGTCAGCGAAATAGAAGTGCCATCGTATTTCAGCTCGCAAACCAGCTCAAATGTTTCGTTCAAGCCTTTGCGAACCCGTTCGTAAAAATCCTGTACTTCAACTTCGGAATAGGTATTTCCCAACGATAGCATAGGATACACATGCGTAAGCTGATCGAATCCGCATGTTATATCGCTTCCGACACGTTGCGTAGGTGAATTTGGATCAAAAAACTCAGGATAAACAGCCTCCAGTTCCTGCAACTGCTTTAATTTGGCATCAAATTCAAAGTCGGAAATAGTAGGTTTTGACAGCACATAATAATTGTAATTATGCTGCTCCAGTTCGCGACGAAGATTTTCAAGTTGGGTTTTCATAAGTCAATACCTGCCAAATCGTTTAGATTTTGCAAAAGTACAAAAAATCGAGTATCTCTTATGCGGTTGATTGGTTAATTGGTTAATTGGGAATTGAAAATTGGTAATTGGCACCCTTCTTACAGAATTTTCCTGACCCATTTAAAGAACCTGAACGGTACATATTTCACCGGCAAATCAAACCAGGTAGGTGAAGTTACAAGTGCACGGGCATTGCTAAAAGCCATAAAGCTTTCACGACCGTGGTATTTGCCCATACCGCTGTTTCCCACGCCGCCAAAAGGCAAATGATGGTTCGTGATATGCAAAAGAGTATCGTTAATACAAGCTCCACCCGATGAGGTTTGCAGAAAAACAGGGTTGGCTGTGTGTTTTTTGCCAAAATAATAGAATGCCAACGGTTTTTCGTGATTATTGATATAATCGACAACGGTTTCTATTTTTTTAAAAGTCAGTACCGGTAAAATAGGTCCAAAAATTTCTTCCTGCATGATTGGATAATCGGGCTGAACGTTGTCAATAATGGTAGGTGAAAAATAACGGTCGGAATCATCCGTATTACCTCCAAAAACGATATCACCGTGAAGTAACAGTTTTTTCAAGCGTTTCATAGCATTATCATTCACAATACGTGGAAAATAAGCACTCTCCTGAGGATTTTCGCCGTACCATTTGGTAATATTCCTGCCGATTTTCAGCAATAATTCCTTCTTCACCGATTCGTGCACAAATAAATAATCGGGTGCAATGCAGGTTTGCCCTGCATTAATCAGTTTTCCCCAGGCTATTCGCCTTGCAGCCATATCTATATTGGCACTTGAGTCGACAATACAAGGGCTTTTACCACCAAGCTCTAACACTATAGGTGTAAGAAATGCCGCAGCAGCTTTCATCACAATTTTCCCTAAATCAGGACTTCCGGTAAAGAAGATGATATCGAAACGATGTTCGAGCAAAAGAGAATTCACTTCTCTCCCACCCTGAACAACGGAAATATATTCTGTTGAAAAAGTTTCACGGATCAGATGTTCCATCACGGCAGCTACCGTGGGAGTGTAAGGCGATGGTTTCAGTACAGCACAGCAACCGCCAGAAATTGCTCCCACCAGGGAATTCATCAACAACTGAAACGGGTAATTCCAGGGAGCAATAATGAGTGCCACACCCAAGGGTTCATACAAAATCTTGCTCGACGAAGGCAACAAATGTAGCGGAGTAGGAACAGTTTTAGTTTTTGCCCATTTTTTCAGATGCTTGATATGATTATCAATTTCCTGAAGCACAATACTTATTTCAGTAAGATAAGCTTCTTCCGGCGATTTATGCAAATCCTGCCAAAGTGCATCTGTAATTTGCTGTTCGTTTTTCTGAATGTTTTTTTTAAATTTCCAAAGATTTTCGAGTCTGAAATTTAAGTCCTTCGTTTTATGGGTTGCAAAAAAATCGCGATGTGCCTGAATCTGTGATTCAATAACTGTGGCTGATGTATTTTCCATTTTTTCTTTATGTTCGTCCGGTAAAATGATCCATAGTTTTATAAATTTGGAGTACACTTCCTGCCACCCAATCGAACAATTGAATGGACAATAATCCTTGACAAATGCGGATAAAGTGCATACTGAATGGCATACTAATGAGAACCCGGTTTCGCTCAATTCCGTTAACAATTCTAATTGCAACTTTATCGGGTTTCAATAAAGGTATCAATGATTTCACACCGGCAAACATACCGGTACTGATATAATAAGGAGTTACAGTAGAAACATTTACGCCTGTTTTGCGCATCTTCATTTCAAGCCTTAGACTATCCGACCAGCCGATTACCGCCCATTTACTGGCCGCATATACCGACATACGCGGGTTGGAAATAAATCCTGCCGACGAAGCTATGTTACAAATATGACCTGATTTTTGTATTATCATTTGGGATAGAAATTCGGCAGTAACATACATTGGCGCACTGGCATTGATATCCATCGTGCATTTTATATCTGCGGTGCTATGATGGTCGAAGTATTTGCCAACCACAATACCGGCATTATTAATCAAAATATCAACCGTACCACACTCTAATTTTACTTTGGTTGCTATGGTTTTAATTTGGTCAATGTCAGAAATATCAACTACATAAGCAGTCACTTTTCCTAAATGCTGCAATTCAGTGACTGTTTCCTCAATCGACTGCGGATTAATATCCCAAATAATCAATTCAGCTCCTTTTTCTAAAGCCAGTTTTCCCATAATTCTTCCAATACCCGATGCACCACCGGTTATCAGTACACGTTTGTTTTTAAATCTGCTCATAATTTTACGTATTGATTTGGTTCGAAGTATTGATTGCAAATATATAAACTTTTAGATAGAAATACTTCTTTTTATACTAAAATACTAAGTTTACCTGTTGTTGATACAAGCCTGGTAGTTAATCAACAGATAAAATGCTATAAAAAACAAAAAACATGAACAGCCAAACACAGAACATATTGGTCATTCGTGCAATCGGAATAACCCAAGCAGAATTAGCTCAGTACTATAAAAATTGAGGGCTTCACCTGGTAGTGAAGCCCTCAATTAATTTAATCAAATACATTCTGTGTTTATTTATAAACTATTGACGATAAACTAGTATCTGTAATGTTCAGGTTTATAAGGTCCTGCAGCAGCCACACCAATGTAAGCAGCCTGATCGGGAGTCAGAACAGTGAGTTTAACGCCTAATTGTTCAAGGTGTAAACGTGCCACTTCCTCATCCAGGTATTTTGGCAAACGATATACATCAATAGGATAATCTTTGGTATACAATTCAATCTGTGCCAGTGTCTGGTTGGTAAATGAATTACTCATTACAAATGACGGGTGACCTGTAGCACAACCCAGATTCACCAAACGACCATCAGCCAGCAATAGTACGCTATGACCATCAGGGAAAATATATTTGTCAACCTGAGGTTTGATATTTACCAGTTTAATACCCGGATAATTTTTGAGTTTTTCTACCTGAATTTCATTGTCGAAATGACCTATATTGCAAATGATAGCACCATCTTTCATTTTTGCGATATGCTCAATTCGGATAATATCTTTATTTCCGGTTGTGGTAACATATAAATTACCTTCAGCCAGGGCATCTTCCACGGTTGTTACTTTGAAACCTTCCATCGAAGCCTGTAGCGCACAAATCGGATCAATTTCAGTAACGATAACACGAGCTCCATAAGCCAACATTGATTTCGCACAACCTTTGCCGACATCACCATAACCACAAACTACCACCACTTTTCCGGCAAGCATCACGTCAGTGGCACGTTTGATTCCATCAGCCAATGATTCACGACAACCGTATAAGTTATCAAATTTCGATTTGGTAACAGAGTCATTCACGTTGAAAGCAGGGAACAACAATGAACCTTCTTCCAGCATTTGGTACAAACGGTGAACACCGGTAGTCGTTTCTTCCGAAACACCACGAATTCCGGGAATCATACGACCCCAGATACCCTTATCTTCAACTAATACATCTTTCAGGATGGCATACAACAACCGTTCATCGTCAGTTCCGGCAGCTTTATCAAGCACATTGACATCTTTTTCGGCAACACCACCCACGTGAATCATCATGGTAGCGTCACCGCCATCATCTACAATCACGGTTGGTCCATTGTGACCTTCAAAAGTCAAGGCTTGAAGCGTACACCACCAGTATTCTTCGAGTGATTCGCCTTTCCATGCAAAAACAGGTACTCCGGCAGCAGCAATAGCAGCAGCGGCGTGATCCTGTGTAGAATAAATATTACAACTGCACCAGCGCACTTCTGCACCCAGTTCAACTAAAGTCTCAATCAGAACGGCAGTTTGTATGGTCATGTGAAGCGAACCCATGATGCGGGCACCTTTCAGTGGTTTTTGCTGTCCGTGTTTTGCACGCAAAGCCATCAAACCCGGCATTTCTTTTTCGGCCAATTCAATTTCTTTCCGACCAAAATCGGCCAACGACATATCGGCTACTTTATAAGCTAAATTGCTGAATAATTCCATTTTACTCCTATTTTATTGTGTTTATTATTATTTCATATTGGGAGTGCAAAGATAATACAATTAAATCAAAAATTATTCAGTTGAACTATGAATAATCAAGAGCTGATACAAGTTAATTTTGTATCTTTGTTCGTTGTACTTAATCAGACAGAAATAAATGATTGTCGATATTCATACTCATAGATTCTACCCATCAGAATTTCTGTGCATCCAAAATCTCAGCATTCAGGATGCAGCAACTATCCTTTCTTCGTCTGAAAACGGCTTCTTTTCAGTTGGAATTCATCCATGGGATGCACATATACCGTCGGAGAATGAGTTTTCAGATTTAATAAAATGGGCAGCTGACAAGCGGATATTAGCTATTGGCGAGTGTGGTTTAGACAAAAATAGTACAGCAACACTCCCAAGCCAACTTCTGATTTTCAAAAAACAAATCGAACTTTCGGAAAAATTTCAAAAACCCTTGATTATCCATTGCGTTGGCTGTTATAATGAACTTTTCCATCTTAAAAAGGAATTAAAACCAACTCAAGTCTGGATAATTCATGGTTTTCGAGGTAAAGCTGAACTAGCTTCTCAGGCTTTGAACAATGGTTGTGCCTTATCTTTTGGAGAGAATTTCAATGAAAAATCAGTTCGCCTCACTCCTATCGATAAATTATTTATCGAAACAGATGAAAGCTCACTCACAATAGATACTATGTATGAAAAAATAGCTTTTATCAAAGCTGTAAATGTCCGGGAAATCGTTGCAGGAGCGAAACTTATAGAGCAAATTGCAGGCCGTCTATCTCAAATTTAGTCGCTTAGAACACAAAATAATTGAAAACATGGTAATAATTCATCATCAGGTATGAATTATTAGTTGTTTAAATTGTATCTTTGCTATCCAAAAAATTAATTTGTAATATTTCATGAAAAAAATAATCTTTCTGTTTGTTCTGAGCACATTCAGTTCTCTGATTTTCGCACAAGGAATATCTACCTTGCAACAACACAAACTGACAAATGCGCTGACAGTCATATCCAATTTATATGTTGACAGTATCAACGATAAGAAACTGATTGAATCAACGCTTGAATCTGTTCTTAAGGCACTTGATCCACATTCGTCGTACATTCCCAAAGAAGAAATTGAGCGAATTAACGAGCCTTTGGTTGGCAGTTTTTTTGGCATTGGTATTCAGTTTCAATTAATGGAAGATACGCTTTTGGTGGTTCAGACTATTTCCGGTTGTCCGGCTGAAAAAGTGGGTGTTTTGCCGGGTGACAGAATAATTTACATCGATAATAAACTCGTTGCGGGGATTAAAATACAAAATTCAGATGTTTTCAAACGCTTACGTGGTCCAAAAGGCACTGAAGTAACTATCAAAATACGTCGAGGTTCAAAACCCGAACTCCTGGAATTCAAAATTATACGGGATAAAATTCCAATTTTCAGTGTGGATGCAAGCTATATGATTGGAAAAGATATCGGGTATATCAAAATCAATAATTTTGGCAGTTCTACAGTACAGGAATTTGAAAAGTCTTTTGCCATTTTACAAAAAAGAGGTATGAAACAACTTATTGTGAGCCTTCAGGGCAATGGTGGCGGATACCTTAATGCAGCCAAAATGCTCGCAGATGAATTTCTGTCGACAAACAAATTGGTGGTTTATACACAGGGACTAAATCAACCTAAGTACGTTGAAACTTCCACAGCGAGTGGCGTATTTGAAACGGGTAAATTAATTTTCCTGGTTGATGAGTATTCAGCATCTGCCAGCGAAATTGTTTCAGGTGCTTTGCAGGATTGGGATCGGGCTATTATTGTTGGTCGCCGCACGTTTGGAAAAGGATTGGTTCAAAATCAGTTCCCACTAATCGATGGATCGATGATGCGCCTTACAATTGCACGTTATTATACTCCGACAGGACGATGCATTCAGAAATCATATAAAGGTGGATACGACAAATACGAACATGACCTGATTGATCGTTACAAAAAAGGGGAATTTCTTCATGCAGACAGTATTCATTTCCCCGATTCACTGAAATATCATACAATGAATCTGAAACGCACCGTGTATGGTGGAGGTGGTATTATGCCCGATATTTTCGTTCCACTGGACACTACTAAATACACTTTGCTACACCGGAAACTGGTTGCTCAAGGTATTGTAAATAAGGTTTGTATGCAGTTTATTGATAAAAACCGTGCCGACCTGAAGAAAAAATACAGCAGCTTTGATAAATTTAAAAAAGAATTCGAAGTGGACGAAACATTCTTCAGTCAACTGATTAGCGCAGCTGAAAAGGAAAAAATAAAAATTGATACTGTTCAGCTGGCGACTTCAAAATCACTGATTAAACTTCAGCTTAAAGCATTGGTTGCACGTGATTTATGGGAAATGAATGAGTATTATCAGATTATGGATGCTGACAACGAATCCTTGCAGAAAGCCGTAGAAATTCTCCAGACACCCGGAACATACGAAAAAATATTAAAATGAAATTTGTTTTTTTATGTATTTGTTGAGTTGGATATCTCTTAGGTGATGATTATCTAAAAAATAAGCTTAAAAAGCCATCTCAACAAATTAGCAAATCAACAAATAACCATACAATGATTCAAAATTACCTGCAAATCCACTGGATCGAAATAATTGGTGCTATTTTAAGCCTGATTTACTTATACTTATCCATTAAGGCAAAAGTGAGTTTGTGGTTCTTCGGTATTATTTCGTCGCTTTTTTACATTGTGGTATTTTATCAGACAAAGTTTTATGCTGATATGAGTCTGCAGTTTTATTACGTTTTTATTAGCATTTACGGTTGGAGAAACTGGAAAAAAGGTGGGAACGGAAACCTTGAATTGCCCACCGCAAAACTGACCGCAAAACTTAGCCTGATTCTTTTTTGGGCTACTATCCTAATCTATTTCATTTACTTCTTGATATTGAGCAGGTTCACCGACTCTACAATACCTAAATCTGATGCACTTGTTGGTGCGTTAAGTGTGGTTGGTACCTGGATGCTGGCTAAAAAACTGATTGAAAACTGGTTGGTGTGGATAGCTGCTGACGCACTGTGCGTTGGACTTTATATTTACAAAGAGTTGTACCCGACGGCGATATTATTTATAATCTACAGCGTGATGGCCATAGTTGGTTATTGGCAGTGGAAAAAAAAACTTAAAATCTGCCAAAATGTCAATTTGATAATGTGCCAATAATCATTTTTGAATTTAAAAAAAATTGGCATATTGTCAGACTATCAGATTGACAAATTAAAGATATGCCTGCAATCCTATCAACTTTTTATTTTGTTGCTTTTTCCAAAACCAGTTATTGATTAGATAAGTAACATACGCACTTCCTGCGCCCACAATAGCTCCTGCCAGCACATCTGAAGGGTAATGAACACCCAGATTCATGCGGGAATAACCCACCGAACATGCCCACAACATACTGGGTGCAATCACATACCAAGTTGGATATTTCAGACATAAGGCGGTGGCAGTGGAAAAAGCCAGCGAAGTATGACCCGAAGGAAACGAAAGAGAAGTTTCGAAGGCATAAGCAGTAATATCAGGATAGCTAACATAAGGTCGTGGTCGGTTTATGCCGTATTTCAAACCCTGAGTAATTACGCCACCCACACCAACACTGACGGCTATATACAGTGCATTTTTCAACAAATCATCATCTTTTTCAATTAGGCCAACAACTCCCATAACAAGTGGTACTCCAATAGATACTTCTGTGGTGGTATTTGAAATCAGTTTAGAGAAACCAATGGTCGATGTATTGCTATTCAGACTACGTAAAATATCAATGTCTGCATTTTGTGCCTTAAGTTCTGTACTAATTACAGAAAAGCTACAGCAAAGCAGAATAATTGTCGTAAATTTGCGCATATTTTTATTTTCTGACAAAGATATAAAAAAAGTCACAGGGAAAACCCTATGTGTACTGGTTTAGCTGTTTACTTGTTTACTGATTAATGATAAGAATTGCAATCCTCGGACCAGAATCGACCGGGAAATCAACACTGGCAGAGACTTTATCCGAACATTTTAAAGAGCCGTGGGTTCCCGAATATGCCCGTAAATACATTGAGAATCTGCTGATGCCATACACATTCGACGATGTCTGTACTATAGCACGGAAACAAATTGAGCTAGAAAAGTTTTATGAAGAATCAATATCAAATGATAAACTGGTTTTTTTTGATACTGAACTGATTATCACAAAGGTGTGGTTTGAATATAAGTATAAAACTGTTCCTGAATTTGTTACAGAAAGAATGAAATGCGGTTTTTTCGATTTTTATTTACTTTGTGCTCCCGATTTAGCCTGGGAAGCTGATTCGGTTAGAGAACACGGAACGGATCGGGAATTCTTTTTCGATTGGTACAAAAAAGAGATTGAACAAAGGGGGAAACCCTATGGAATTGTTGAAGGTGTAGGTGAAAAGCGATTTCAGAATGCACTTGAGAGTATTAATACCCATTTTCAGAAATTCATACAGTAATTTTCATTTGATTTATGAATAAAATCATAGCTGACACAATAAATAAACTTTCCCAAGCCGAAGGATTCAGGGATGTATGTCACGAATGCGGGACAAAAGATTCCATGCCTTCAACAGATATTTTGAGAGAAATTGTTCAAATTTCACGTTCCATTTTATTCCCCGGATATTTTGGTGACCCGGAAGTGAACGAGCTTACTATGAAATATCATATTGCTGTGAATGTTGAGCAATTACAAATTTTGTTATATCAACAAATTAAAGCCGGAATTTGCTTTAGTTTTAATGGCGAGTCTCACGATATGAAAATAGTTGAAGAACAGGCAGCCGAAAAATCGAGCTATTTTATTACACAATTGCCCGACATCCGTGAGAAACTGCATACTGACGTTATAGCTGCTTATAATGGCGATCCTGCCGCTAAAAGCTTTGGTGAAATCATTTTCTGTTACCCGAGCATTCGAGCCATAAGCAATTACCGAATAGCACACGCCTTGTTGGAACTTGAAGTTCCACTTATTCCACGTATTATTACCGAAATGGCTCATTCCGAGACTGGTATCGATATACATCCCGGAGCTACAATAGGCAATTATTTTACTATCGACCACGGTACCGGTGTGGTAATTGGAGAGACAGCTACTATTGGAAACAATGTAAAAATGTATCAGGGAGTTACCCTGGGTGCAAAAAGTTTTCCGCTGGATGAAGATGGCAACCCCATAAAAGGTATTCCACGCCATCCACACATTGGAAACAACGTAATAATTTATTCCAATTCTACGATTCTGGGAACAATAACCGTAGGCGACGGAGCTATAATCGGCGGTAACCTTTGGGTAGATACCGACGTAGCTGCCGGAGCAAAATTGTCACAGAGAAAATAATAGTATAATGGTCAAGGATTAATGATTAATGGTTAATGATTAATGAACGATAAAAAAGAAAAATATGGAATTTGAAATGATTGCGAAAACCTTTCGTGGGTTGGAAGAAGTATTGGCTACTGAACTGGTAAACATGGGTGCTAATAACGTTCAACTGCAACGCAGGGCAGTGAGTTTTACAGGCGATAAAGCATTGATGTATAAAGCTAATTTATGTAGCCGTACAGCTTCACGCATACTAAAACCGATTCTGACTTTCGACGCTTCCAATGCGGACGAAGTTTACGATCAAGTCAAAAAAATCAACTGGAGTGATTATATGACCGTTGATAGCACGTTTGCGATTGATTCCACTATTTTTTCAGAAGAATTTCGTCATTCAAAATTTGTTGCTTATCGGGTAAAAGATGCGATTGCCGATTGGTTTATGGAAAAATTCGAGAAACGACCTTCAGTTCGGTTGGATAGTCCGCAAATTATGATTAATATTCATATTGCAGAACGAAAATGCACACTTTCGTTGGATAGTTCCGGCGAATCACTTCACAAACGTGGTTACCGAGTTGCACAAACCGAAGCACCACTTAATGAAGCCCTGGCAGCCGGAATGCTACTGATGGCTGATTGGAAAGGTCAATCCAACTTTGTTGACCCGATGTGTGGGTCAGGAACACTCTTAATCGAAGCAGCTTTGATAGCACTTAATATCCCACCCGGAATATATCGCTCATCATTTGCTTTTGAAAAATGGAACGATTTTGATGTAGAACTTTTTGATACACTTTATAACGACGACTCCTACGAACGACCCTTTAACTTCAAAATTTATGGTTCTGATAATTCTCAACATGCCATAAAAATTGCCGAACAAAACATAAAAAGCACGGGACTGAGTAAATACATTGAGTTACAGCTTATGCCGGTTCAGAAACTCGAAGCACCTGCTGAAAACTGTATGATTGTGACCAATCCTCCTTATGGTGAACGCATTACATCCGACGATATTTACGGATTATATGCCGCTCTCGGTACCACGGTGAAACATAAATTTGCCGGAAGTACGGTTTGGGTAATCAGTTCACACGAAGAATGTCTGGATAAAATAGGACTCAAACCAACCGAACGAATTCGACTTCTGAATGGATCATTGGATTGTTGGTATTGCAAATATGACATTTTTGCGGGGAAGCGGAATGATTTTGTGGCCAAACGAAAAGGGAACACATAATTTAAAAATTAAAAGAATATTATTCGGCTACATTCGTATATTTTACGGTATGTAGCTTTTTTTTTGAAAATAATATTACTTTTACCAAAAAAAATCAGGATACTAAATCCATTCAACATGCAAAAAATCCTACTTATAATTGCTTGTTTGCTCATAATCAATGTGTCTTCTGCATCAATAAAACCTGAACTATCATTTCAAAAAAACGGGAAGTTCAGAATAGTTCAATTCACTGATATTCATCACAAAGTTGGTAATCAGTCCTCAAATGAAGTGATTTCAAAATTATCCATACTGTTGGATTCAGTTAAGCCTGATTTGGTCTTTTTTACGGGTGACATTGTTATTTCGAAAGAAATGCAACGTGGTTGGGATGAGGTGTTGAATATGGCTATTTGCCGTCATATTCCCTGGACAGTGGTTTTTGGAAATCATGACGATGAGCAGGGATGGTCCAGAGAGCAAATAATGAAATACATAACTACAAAACCCTACTGTATGGCTGAAAGAGGACCAACCAATATACAAGGTGTGGGAAATTATGTATTGAGAATTAAAAAATCAACCGGCAAGCAAATAGCTGCGGTTCTGTATGGATTGGATTCAAATGCCTATTCAAAGGGATATGGATCAGAAAAATATGGTTATTTCGATTTTAATCAAGTGAATTGGTTCCTCGAAACAAATAAAAAACTATCTAAAAGAAATAAAAACCAACCTTATCCGGCTCTGGCATTTTTTCATATTCCATTGAGAGAATATGGTTTACTTAAAGATTCTATCACTTTTAATAGAATTGGTCAACGAAATGAAGTTGAATGTTACGGTGCACTCAATACAGGTATGTTTGCCGCTATGCAACTTAGCGGAAGTATTATGGCAACTTTTACGGGACATGACCACAACAACGATTATATTGGGAAGTTATACAATCTATGTTTAGCTTATGGTCGGTTTTCGGGCGGATCTACGACTTATGGAAAAATAACATGCGGAGGGAGGGTAATCGAATTAACAGAAAATATCACAGGTTTTTCAAGTTGGATTTATACTTCAAAGTATGAGATTTCTGACTGCGTTGAATTTGATGCTAAAACACTTATTTTAAAACATTAGAACAAAAAATCAAGACAAAAGACACTTTATACAAAACACGGAACAAGAAAAATGAAACGTGAAAGATTATGATAATTAGCGTATTTTCAAAAAAAAAGTTTACTATGAAGAGATTATTTATACTTTATTATCTGATAATTTCAGTTAGTATCGTTAAGGCTGCTAATCCAAGCGAAAAGGCCATAAAAATAATACTTAGTCCCAATCATGCCGATTGGAATTATGCTTGTGGAGAAAATGTGATTTTTAATTTAGATATTAAAAAGAATGCGGCCATTATTCCCAATATTGAGATTTCCTATCAATACGGACCCGAAACCCAAAAGCCGTATAAAGAAGAAAAGCTATTCTTGAAAGATGGTTCAACGAGTATAAATGCCGGAACTATGACCAATCCGGGATTTTTAAGAATTCATGTAAAAACACACTATGAGAATAATTTAATAGAAGGTTTTTGTACGGTTGCTTTCAGTCCATTGATGATTAAACACACTGTGGATATGCCTTCGGATTTTTTGCAGTTTTGGAACAATGCGATTGAGAAAAACAAGCAAATTCCTTTAAATCCAACCTATGAACTTCAGCCCAATCAATGTACTGACAAAGTGAATGTTTATCATGTAAGTTTCCAGAGTTACAGGTTAAATTCACGGATTTTCGGTTGGATGGCTGTGCCAAGAAAAATGGGTAAATATCCAGCCATAATTCAATATCCCGGTGCCGGTGTTTGGAAAAAACAAGCTGATACAAATACGGCTGCTAAAGGCTTTATCACATTGAATGTTTTCATACATGGCATTCCGCTCACAATGCCCGATTCAATTTACGATATTTTAAAGAGTTCGGCATTGAATCAGTACTATTTGTACGGCATTGACGATGTGGACAGATATTATTACAAAAGAGTGATACTGGGATGCATACGTGCGATTGATTTTGTAAGTCAACAAACTCAATACGATGGCCAAAACTTGGGAGTAACTGGTCAAAGCCAGGGTGGTGCTTTGTCTGTTATAACTGCTTCGTTGGATAAACGGGTAAAAGCTTTAGCCGTTTATCATCCAGCACTATGCGATTTGACTGGGTATTTACACGATCGTGCAGGCGGATGGCCCGGAATTTTCAGGTATTATAGTACAATGACTCAAAATGACATAGTTGCAAAAAAAACGCTAACGTCCTATTACGATGTGGTTAATTTTGCAAAATTTATTACTCAACCTATTTATTTTTCAGGTGGTTACAACGATGAGGTTTGTGCGCCAACATCTTATTATTCAGCATATAACAGAATAACTTCCCCCAAAACAATTAGCATTTACAAAGAAACCGGCCACTGGGTACTCCCCGAGCAACAAAGAAACGCCCAGGAATGGTTATTGAATCAAATTAAATAATCATTTTTATTAATATTCAATTGTGTTGTAAATCGGAAATAAATCAGATTTATGACATGGAATGCAATACAGCTTCCTAATATAATTTATCCTACTGATATTCTGCACATTATATAATTTTATTTTGCAGAATTAATCATTCACAAGATCCTCCTCACTTTTCACAAAAACACTTAATCTTTTAATTATCAGTATTTAATGTATTTTTTGTTATAAATTATAGCTGTTAGAATTGCACTGCAACTAGCTAATATAGTATTTATATAGTATAATAAAACAGTCTATTTTTGCATCGAAGGAAAACTACTTGATATTAATTTATTTACTTTGCAGACTATTCAAAAATCTTAAAAAATGAAAAATAATAGTTGCTTCAATGAAGTTACACCTTTATCAGAAAAAGACTGTTTTTATATAGTCGAACGATATAAAAAAGAATTTACATATCCTCTACATATTCATGAGGAATGTGAACTTAATTTTATTGAAAATGCACAAGGTGCTAATCGAATAGTAGGAGATTCCATCGAAAAGATAGAAAATTACGAACTGGTGTTGATTACAAGTAAGGACCTGGAGCATACTTGGGAACAGAATAACTGCAGTTCAAAAAACATTCGAGAAATCACTATACAGTTTTCACCTAAACTATTTCCGACAGAATTAATTGAAAAAAATCAATTCAGTTCTATCAACGAAATGTTTGAACAGGCCAAAAACGGATTAGTATTTTCATTAGGATCCATTATGAAGATATACAGTCAGTTAGATAGTTTAGTATCGGAAAAAGAACAAGGTTTCTATACTGTATTAAAATTTCTGACCATTATGTACGAACTTTCAATGTTTACTGATTCACGACAGCTCTCGTCCAGTTCCTTTGCCAAGCGAACACCATTGATTGATAGTAGAAGAATTTTAAAAGTGCAAAGTTACATTGATAATAATTTTAGTAAAGAAATAAAATTAGATGAATTGGCAACTCTTGCCGGTATGACAAAGACTCCTTTCTGTCGCTTTTTTAAATTACGAACGGGTCGAAGCGTTATCGATTATGTTTTGACTGTCCGTTTAGGACATGCTTCCAGATTATTGTTGAATACCACTAATTCTGTGATTGAAATTGCCTACGAGTGTGGGTTTAACAATCAATCGAATTTCAACAGGATTTTTCGTAAAAAGAAAGGAGTTTCGCCTAAAGAATTTAGAGAAAACCATAAAAGAATAAGGATGCTAATTTAGTATTACAGAAATACTTATATGAATTTAATATTATGAATAAAAAACGTCTAACTTTCCTTTTACTTTGCCTTTTGATGGCATTTCATCAAGTTTTATTTTCACAAACAGTTAATATCAGTGGAAACGTTATTGGTGAATCAGACAAAGAACCAATAATTGGGGCATCTGTCATGATAAAAGGTTCTTCTCGAGGAACTACAACTAACATCAATGGTAAATATAATATTCAGGCGAAGAAGGGAGAAATTATCGTCTTTTCATTTTTAGGAATGGAATCTGTTGCTGCTGCAGTTGGTAAAGATCCAACAATAAATATAACTATGAAAACATCATCCATTGAGATTGATGACATTGTTATTGTAGGTTATTCGGCTGTTAAAAAAAGTGACTTGACAGGAAGTGTTCAGGTGGTAAAAAACGAGGAATTTATGAAAAGTTCCCCCGTCAGTTTTGAGCAGGGACTTCAGGGCAGATTGGCCGGTGTAAATATTATTAAAAACGATGGCGCTCCAGGAGGTGGCATAAGTGTACAAATTCGTGGTACGAACTCGTTTATGGGTAGTACTGAACCTTTGTATGTAATTGATGGAGTCCCGCTAACCATCTCAAACTCAAGCGAAACTGTAAGTTTTGACAATAACGAAGTAACATTCCGCAATGCGTTAGCATTTCTCGATCCGAATGACATTGAATCGGTGGAAGTGCTTAAAGATGCTACAGCTACGGCAATCTATGGTTCTCGTGGTTCAAATGGTGTAGTTATGATAACAACAAAAAGCGGCAAAAAGGGAAAAGATAAAATTAATTTTGGTGCCAGTTCAAGCTTTGGTTTAGTTGCGAACAAAATCAGATTACTTACCGGAGCAGAATATGCCGAATATCGTAATCAGTCTTATATCAACACGCAACTAATTACAAATGGCACATTTAATCCACAGGGTTTGCCTTATTTGGGAGCTATTGGACCTTTGGGAACATATGTAAATGGTCCCACTGATTTTGACAATGACCCATATTATTGGCAGGATCAGATTTTCAGAACAGCAGTAACACAAAATTACAATCTTGGCTATTCGGGAGCAAGCGAAAATGGAGATTATTCTTTGGGATTAGCTTATTTAAATCAAAAAGGTACGGTGGTCAATTCAGGATATAGTCGTATTTCATTCAACCTAAAATTAAACCGTCAACCTAATAAATGGCTGAAATTTGGAAATACCATTAATGTTTCTGTAGCCAATTCAGACATGATAAAATCCGCTACTAGTAATCAAAATAATGGCGATGAAGGAGTTATTCGTTCGGCTTTATATTTTCCTTCCATTTACAGAATGGAAGATAATGCTGGATACGAAGATTACCAGATTGTTACAAACCCGATTGATTACGCTAATGCTTTGAACAAAAACAAAAACTACAATATTTACAACTCAAACTACATGAATATAAGTCTTATTAAAGGACTGATATTCAGAACCGTATTTTCTTATAGTTCATCAATCAATTTTGCAAACCGCTATTTTTCAAAACGCTTGTACGAAGGTCGCACAGTGGGAGGGCAATCTTTAGCCGGCGACACACAGAATCAGACCACCGTTTGGGATAATTTATTCTTGTATAACGGTACATTTGGTAACCATAATATTAGTGCTACGCTCGGAACAAGCTGGGAAGCAAATGAGTATTACAGCAAACAAGTATTAACAAATGGCTTTGGTTCCGAAACCAACAACGGGTGGATACTCAATGAAGGTACTGATCCACAAACCCCTCGTTCAGTCAAACAAGAGTCGACACTCTTCTCGCTGATTGCGCGTGCAGCCTATTCATATAAAAATACATATTTTCTAACTGGAACATTTCGCCGTGATGCTTCCAGCAAATTTGCCGAGAATAATAAAGCAGCTTATTTCCCTTCGATAGGTATTGCATGGAAACCGACTGCAGAAGATTTTTTAAAAGACTCCGAGCTAGCCAACAATTTAAAATTACGATATAGTTATGGAACTTCTGGTAATGCTGGAATTGGTCCTTACGGTTCATTACCTTTATTTACAGGTGCTAACTATCCTTTTGGAACAAATGTGTTGTCGGGTTATGCGCCTGATCCATCTAAGCCCGGAAATGCTGATCTTAAATGGGAAACCACCTTTCAAAATGATATAGGATTAGATGCAACCCTATTAAAAGGATTAAATTTTGAATTTGACTATTATGTCAAAACTACCAAAGATTTAATTCAGAACATGGAATTGGCCCCAAGTACTGGATTCAATACCGTATATGCGAACATAGGTGAAGTCATGAATAAAGGATGTGAATTTACGCTTAATTATAAGTTAATCGACAAAAAAAACATACAACTTTCGATAGGAGGCAATCTTTCCTTTAACGACAACTTAGTTACTTCATTGGGTGCCGGAAGCAAAAAAATATTTCCGAATAATCTATGGAACGATCTGCGACCATTTATAATTTCTGAAGGCCATCCAATAGGTCAATTATATGGCTATACCGAAAATGGCATATGGAACTCAAGAACCGAAGTTATTGAAAGTCCTCTATTTCAGAAAGTATACCCTGGTTATACTGTAAACAGCCAAACTGCTGCCACCGAAAAAATTATCAAGGAGCGCTGGATTGGCGAAATAAAAATTAAAGATTTGAACAATGATGGTTCAATCACCGAAGATGATCAGGATTATATAGGTAATGTAAATCCATCGTTCCTTTATGCTTTTAATATGAATTTTTCGTGGAAAGGTTTTGATTTTTCAGTTCTTTTCAACGGAGTGAGCGGAAATGATATTATAAATATGAGCAGTTTGCGGTTTCAGAATCTAGGACAAACAAGAAATATACCTAAAGACGTACTTGATAATGCCTGGAAACCAGAGAGTGGGGGTACAAATCCTAAAATTTTTACTACCAATGCACGCGATATTTATTTTACAAGACGATATATCGAAGATGGTTCCTATTTAAAACTCCGCAATATTTCGGTAGGATATAGCTTTAAAAAACCGTTTAAGCAAATTGAATCGATTCGGATTTATGCAAATGGGAATAATCTGCTTACTTTCAGTAAATATTCCGGCTATGACCCCGAAGTGAATGCCTTTGGTTCAAATCCATCGAGCAGAGGTGTTGACGCAGGTGGTTACCCACAATCGAGAGAAATTAATTTTGGTATTAACGTTTCATTGTAATCTAAAAATATGAAAAAACATAGTGTAATACTTTTGATACTTAGCATTTTCAGTTGCACTTCATGCGACTTTAGTTTGGTGGAACATCCTTATAGTACCGGAGGTGATATGATTAATAGTTCCGGAGGTGCAAATCAGATGGTAACTGCTATTTATAATGTGTTTTGGTCATCAGAATTGATGAAAAAATCTTATATGGAAACGGTTGATATGGATCATGATCATGCAGCAGCTCCAACTTGGGTAGTGAGTGGTGCAGGCGAAGGAAATATGACAACTCATTGGTCGTATAATACGGCTTCAGATCCATTCAATGCCTTTTATCGTATTATAAACCGTGCAAATTACGCCATTGAAAATTTGCCTTTGGTAAAAGATACAACCGATAATTTAGTAGGTCAATATATGGGTGAAGCCAAATTCTTGCGAGCTTTTGCATACTTCCATTTGGTTAGAATGTATGGTGGAGTTCCATTAAGAGTAAGCTATGAAAGTCCCTTAGACATGAAACGTTCATCAGTTATGGAAGTTTACGCGCAAATTGAAAAGGATTTACTTGAAGCTTCGGTAGTGTTACCATGGAAAACTGAAGGTGACAACTGGGGAAGAGCTAATCGTACTGGAGCAAAACTATTATTGGCACGTGTTTATGCCTCTATCGGTTCAGCCGCTTTAGCCGGCAAAGTAAATATGGAGGTTGATATTAAAGGTCTGATTCAAACTTTTGCGACAGATTCAGTGGCGGGTTTCAGTAGAGTTGATGCCAGTGTCTATTACGCAAAAGTAAAAGATTTGTGCGACGAAATTATTACCACCAGAGGAATTTATTACGATTTACGCCCATCTTTTAAAGACATATGGGGTGGTGCAAATGTTCGTAACAACGAATTCGTGTGGGGAATTTCAGGTAATTCTCAGTTAGACTACACAACATTGCATCTTGGTTATTACTATTCTGCCATTCCTTACAATGGCCGTGGATGGGCTGGTATGTCTGAACATGCCTATGGCTTGTATGGCGATTCCGATGAACGCGGAATACATGGAATTTTCCATTTTGTGAAACAATCTTTTACAGCGACTTCTGCTTATGTTCGGATTCCAGATGATGCAACAAAATATCCTACCGGTCCCGATGGAGTAGCCTCACGTGCTGTGGCAGATTACTATAATATTATCTTTCCAACCAAATGGTATATGGGCGATGTTGTGAGTCCAAAACCGGTTACCGTGGACCCCGGATATGCTTATCAGGCACAGGATGTAATCATGATTCGTTTTGTAGAAGCATATTTACTCAGAGCTGAAGCACGAAACGAATTAGAAGATCCACTCGGAGCTTTGGACGATTTGGACATTGTCAGAAAAAGAGCCAAAGCAGGACCATTCGAACGTTATACAAGCAATAAAATTACTGTTCGAAGTTTAGTGATGGAAGAAAGAGCTCTGGAATTTGTGCAGGAATTCAACCGTAAATTTGACTTACTTCGTTGGGGTTTATATTTAAAAGTAATGAATTCTGTTGGGTCAGTGAGAGTGCAAGGTACTGGATTAACTATTACTAAAACTCGCGAACCACGAAGTTTATTGTATGCAGTACCGTTGAATGAAATTAATATCAACAAGAAATTTGGTACGAATAATCCTGGATGGTAATACAAATTTTTACAAAAATTTAAGACATGAGAAAAATAACACATATACTATTAGCCGGATTTTCACTCTTTTGTATTAATTCATGTGATAAGTACAAAGATGTTCCATTTTACGAAGAAAATCAATTACCTGTTATCAGTGGGATAGCTGATGCAGTAGGCAATGAAGCTATTGATTCTGTTACTATCGGACAAATGATAAAGATTGGTGGACAGTATTTTAATTTAATAGATACGGTAAAAATTAACAATGTGGAAGTTCCAATGAGTAAAATTACCCGTCTACGCGATGCGCTTTACTTCTCCATGCCCCGTATTCCACGTTCATCGGCCAATAATCTAATTCTTAAAAGTAAATTAGGAGAAAAAGTGTTTCCAATTAATGTAAAATATCCACCTTTTGGTATTACCGGAATTTTAAATGAATATTCTCCGAGAGGTCAGGAGTTAATAATTTTGGGCGAAAGCATGGATTTATACGCCACAGTGGGAGTATCTAAAGTTATTTTCAGCAATTCAGAATCAGGCGTTTCTGCCGAAAATACGGTTACTTACGTGAGCCAAAACAAGCTTAAAGTAATAGTACCTGATAATGCACCCGATAAAGCAACAGTGACATTTTATTCCACCGAAGCTGGTAACAGAGTCTGTCCGGTTAAATATCGGGATTGTGAATTCTTAATTGAAAATTTAGAAATTGGAGGTCAGGCAACCCGATATCCTGAATGGGTTGTACCGAATACAACTTATCCTTTGCCACTCAATCCACTTCCAACCGAAGGTGAAAGATATAGTCACATTAATAAAATTTCGACAACTGCCGGAACCACACTCAATTTTATTGGAAATTACAACGTGACCATACCAAGCACTTATTACGATAATGGTGAACTTTACGATTTAAAGTTTGAAATATTAACTGTTCAACCTATAAAATACCGTATTGCAGTTTCAGTAAATTGGGGTACGACCTGGATACCATTAGGTCCAAGCACTCAAAGCACAGATTCAACACTCTGGTTCACAACCAATAAACAATGGCAAACCTATTCTATTCCTATGGCAACATGGAAAAATAAAACAGGTGAAAAAAAGATGAGAGTTTGGAATACACTTCCAGCAAATGTGCTTTACGATGTATGTTTTGACAATTTCCGTATTCAACAAAAAGCAAAATAAATATTGACCTACGATGATTAAAAAACGAGTATTTCAACATAATTTACTTTTTAAAACAATGATATTTCTCATTGTTAGTTTCTTTCTGAGCTTATCGGTTTTAGCACAAGATTCTGTATATTTCCGTGCAAAAGAGTATAAAGATCAGCTAGATGCCTACTACAGAGAAGATGTCAAAAAGTTCCCCGAAAAAGGTCAAATCTTATTTGTTGGAAGCTCATCTTTCAAAATGTGGAAAAATCTTCCCTCCTACTTTCCAAAACATAAAGTGCTGGCAAGAGGATTTGGTGGAAGTCGTATGAGCGATGTACTTTTTCATATTCAACGTTTGGTAATCGATTATCGTCCTTCACAAATTGTGCTGTATTGCGGCGAAAATGATATTTCAAACGGTGTTTCGCCACAGGATTTGGCTGATGATATTAAAGCATTTGTTCGTATTGTAGAACTTCAGTTACCCGGTGTTCCTATTCTCATTTTATCCATAAAACCAAGCCCCATGCTCTTTAAGCTCATAAAGAAACAACAGGAAGCTAATAGGTTAGTGTATGAATATACTCAACGAAAAAATTTTGTAAAATATATTGACATAACTATGTTAATGACCGACGATAATGGCATACCAAAAGGTAGTCTTTATTTAGATGACCAGTTACATTTAAAAGTAGAGGCATATTTATTATGGGCAAAAGCTATTGAACCGCATTTAAAGTAATATATATAATTAATAATCATTTAAAAATTAAAGCAATGAAAAAATTAAACTCATTTTTTTCCGTAAGTAAGGGTTTAAAACTCTTAGTGGCATTTAGTCTATTTTCTCTTTTTGCAGTGGCAAGTATGAATCCTGTTCGTATCAATTTTTTTTATGTTGCGAGCACAGTTACTAAAGTTAATCCAGATACTTTTCCAGGTTGGAATACAGTATCTTTTCATCAGGGTTGGAGTTCACGATCAGGTCTTACAAACATGAAAGACATGACAGGAGTTGCTACAAAACTGCGAATTAAAGTTACAACTGATTTTTTTGGTTATAACACTTCTGGCGCGAGTTCAAGAACAATGGGAATGACTGACTCCGTTTCGAAAAGTAATTTCTATGGAAACTCAACCTACAAAGGCGGCGTAACTCTTTACGCATTAGATCCGACTAAAGCCTACAAAATTTCAATTTTTGGTTCCAGAAATGGTACCACATCAACCGCCGATGTTGTATATACTCTTAATGATGCAGTTGCGAGTAAATTGGTACTAAGTTGTGCAAATAACGTAACCGGATTGGCTATTTTCAATAATATCATACCTAATGCGGACAGCACATTGGTTATTAGTTTAGATAAAGGGCTTTCCAATACTATTGGTTATACTTATCTGGCAGCCATGAAGGTAGAAGAAACGACTGCAACTCCAGTATCATTTTCACCGGTTATGATTAATTTTGGACCCACTTCTCCGGCAGGTTGGAATACATTAACAACTTATACTACTACCGGTGCGCCATTAACCAATTTGATTGACACAGGAGGAAATACGACTAATGTTGGTATAAAAGTAGCCACAAGTTTTAGTGGCATTATTGGAACTACAGGTATGGCTTCGACAACTACAGCACTTAATATGTCCGATGAAGTTTCTCAATCGAACATATTTAAAACCACTAGCGGTGGTGCATTATCAATTACAGGTCTACCACCTGCGAATAAATACAAATTAACTATTTTTGGTTCCAGAGGTGGATTGACTGAAGTTCGCAATGTCGATTATGTTTTAACTGGAGTTGCTTCAAATACTGTTACTCTAGATGTTGCTAATAACGCAACCAATGTAGCCGTTTTTGATAATATTACAACAAATTCAGAGGGAGGTTTAAATCTTACCTTGAATTTTGGGCTTAATAATACTACTTATACATACATCAATGCTATGAAAATTGAAACTGTAAGTCCTACTACAGTAATTTCATTAGTTGATACAAACAATAAATTAACAGTTTATACTGTCGGAAGTAAGTCTGTACGTGTAATTTGGGACAACGGTAAAGACGCCAATTCTTTGGTACGGCTTTATAACGCACAAGGCAAACTACTTCAAAATGTTTCAGTTAGTAATTCAAATTGCGTAGACCTAAATGTTGATAATAGCGGAATGTATATAGTAAAAGTACAATCCGGCAAGAATATCTGGCTAACCAAATTTGTAAAATAATCCAATTACAAGGGCTTACTTGAAATACAAATTTAGAAAGTAAGCCCTTGTTGTTTTTAATCAGCAAGCATGTCGAGTAGTAAAAGGCGATTCATATTTCTCTTGATTTCTATTTTCCTGACATCTTATGCCCTTGCCGGTATTAAGATAGTTGTTTTAGGTTCATCTACTGCAGCCGGTAGTGGGCCTGTAAATATAAATAATTCCTGGGTAATACGTTATTCAACTTATTTACATTCAATAAATGCAGCTAGCTCAGTACTAAATTTAGCCAAAGGAGGTTATGTTACATTTCAGGCAATGCCAAGTGATTATGTACCTCCCACAGGTATTACTTTTTTACCGGACACCTTACACAATATTACAAAAGCGCTTTCATTATCTCCCAATGCGATTATTATAAATTTTCCATCAAATGATGTTTCGAATGGTATTTCGATAGACCAACAAATTGCGAACTACAATGTAATGATAAGCAAAGCAAATGAAATGAAAGTACCGGTATGGATATGTACTTCGCAGCCGGTAAACTACGGGACTTCACAAATTTCGCGCGATAAAATTAAAGCATTAAAAGAACGCATTCAGACAGAATACAAAGATATGTCAATTGATTTCTACACAGGGCTTTGTGATGAAACAGGAAAAATACTTACTCAATACGATTCGGGCGATGGACTCCATTTGAACGATGTAGCGCACGCAATACTTTGCCAAAGAGTGGTGGATGCCAATATTTTCAGCAAAATTGGATATGACCCCGAAACGGGAACACAATTGCTCCAAAATCCTGTTTTAATAGATTTTGGTACCGATATTTCAGCAGCTCCCTGGAATAATATCACCAACAATATTGCCAGTGGAATTGGTGCTAAAGTTGATAATTTAAGTGATATTAATGGAAACTCTACTGGTATAAGTATAGAAGTTTCGAAGAGTTTCTATGGATTGAATACTTATGGCCCTACAATTACGACTACTTCATTAAATATGCCGGGTACGGCTTCATCCGACAACTTTTATACCGGTGGTGGTTTTGGTGAGTTGTTGTTGACCGGTTTAAGTACGAATCAAGTTTATACTTTCACGTTTTTTGGCTCACGCACAGAGATTGGAGGGCTTAGTCGCGAAACAAAATATACCGTACGTGGAAATAGCACATCTAGTGGTATTCTCGAAACCCTGAATAATATTTCGAAGGTACTCGTATTGAGCGGAATTAAACCGGCTAGTAACAAATCTTTTACCATAGAAGTTACAAATGGTCCCGCTAATCTGAATAGCTCTAAATACAGCCATATAAGTGCGCTGAAAATTATGGCAGAAATTATTAACACTGTAGATGAACAAAAACTTCAATGTTTTAATGTATGGAACAATAACGGAAAGGTGTATACTTCTTTTACAGGAAAAGGGACAATTGAAATTTATAATTTAACCGGCAAATTAAATTATACCCGAACATTTTCAAACACTACTTCTGAGACTATAGAGCTTAACCCAAGGGCAAAAGGGATATTGATTGTATTATTCAAATCAGATGCCGCAATCATTGCACGAAAAGTGTTTTTTTAAAATATCATCAATATGAAGTTAAAATATCTGATAACATTATCACTCTTAACATTAGTAATTGCCATGCAAGCTCAGCAACCCATCGATAAAAATACTACCAAAGAAACAACAGCATTGTATCGGCAATTATTGACTCTAATCCAAAAAAAGCAAATCCTTTTCGGTCAACAAGATGCTACCGCTTATGGTCTCGATTGGAAAAGTGAAAAAAATCGCTCTGACATGAAAACTGTTTCGGGCACTCATCCGGCTATTTATGGCTGGGATGTTGGTGGTATTGAAAAGGAGTCGAAAAAAAATTTGGATGGAGTTGATTTCAACGAAATGCGAATTTTAATAAAAGAAGCATACCAACGTGGAGGTGTGAATACTATCAGTTGGCATTTAATCAATCCGGTAAGCAATCAGTCGGCCTGGGATACAAAAACCGTTGCAAGTATTGATTCAATTCTGCCCGATGGTGCATATAACGCTAAATATAATGCGTTTTTAGACAGGTTAGCCACTTTTTTAGGCACTTTAAAAACAGATGATGGGATTTTCATTCCAATCATTTTTCGGCCGTATCACGAAAATACTGCCGATTGGTTTTGGTGGGGTTCTCAAAATTCGGTTGTCAGTTATGTTAAATTATGGCGATATACTGTGACTTATCTGCGCGATACAAGAAACCTTCATCACTTACTTTATGCCTATTCGCCCGACAAAACATCTTCGCACGAAAAATATTTTGAACGTTACCCCGGCGATGATTTTGTGGATGTTTTAGGTCATGATTGCTATCATTTTGGAGGCGTGGCTACTGCAAATGCTTACTTAACCAAAACACGCGAAATGTTATTATACATTGCAGAAAATGCAAAAAAACGAGGAAAACCTACTGCCTTCACTGAAACAGGTTTGGAAACAGTAAATCAGAATGATTGGTGGACAAATGTACTTTATAAAACCATTGATAATGTACCGATTGCATACGTTTTGGTGTGGCGCAATGCAAATAATCGTCCCAATCATTTTTATGGTCCTACACCCAATCATCCTGCCAATCAGGATTTTATGAAATTTATAGGAAAATGTAATATAATTACCGGAAATAAACTTACACAACAATGATAAACTTCTCTGACAAACTCACCACTATTTTAGATGAATACGAAAAGTTTGTATCCATCAAGAACGAAAAAGTGGAACAAAATAATGGAATATTTACCCGTTACAAATATCCCGTACTTACCGCCGACCATACTCCGGTAATCTGGCGTTACGACCTAAATCCAAATACCAATCCCTTTGCACTTGAAAGAATAATGATGAATGCCACATTTAATGCTGGTGCTATAAAATGGAATGGAAAATACTTGTTAATGGTACGAGTAGAAGGAGCTGATCGTAAATCGTTTTTTGCCATTGCCGAGAGCGAAAATGGAGTAGATAACTTTCGTTTTCGGGACTTTCCTGTTGAGCTACCCGAAGCAGATGCCTCCGAAGTAAATGTATATGATATGCGGCTTACTGCACACGAGGATGGTTGGGTTTATGGCATTTTTTGTAGCGAACGTAAAGACCCCAATGCACCAAAAGGCGATTTGTCATCAGCTATTGCTTCAGCGGGAATTGTGCGTACTCTCGATTTCGAAAAGTGGGAAAGAATGCCCGATTTGAAATCAAAAAGTCAACAACGAAACGTGGTACTTCACCCTGAATTTGTTCAAGGAAAATATGCACTTTACACCCGCCCACAGGACGGATTTATCGATACCGGAAATGGTGGTGGAATTGGTTGGGCATTGATTGATGATATAACTAATCCGGAATTAATAGAAGAAAAAATAATTGACCACCGCTATTATCACAGTATAAAAGAAGTGAAAAACGGCGAAGGTCCACAACCTATTAAAACTGAAAAAGGGTGGCTGCATTTAGCACACGGAGTGCGTGCTTGTGCTGCCGGTTTACGTTATGTTTTATATGTATATATGACTTCATTGGATAATCCTTCGCAATTAATAGCTACGCCGGGTGGATATTTTATGGCACCTGAAGGCAATGAGCGAATTGGCGATGTTTCGAATGTTGTCTTTTCAAATGGTTGGATTGCTAACGAAGATGGAACAGTTTATATATATTATGCTTCGAGTGATACCCGTTTGCATGTGGCTACATCTACTGTCGAGATATTAGTGGATTACTGTTTGAACACTCCCGAAGATGGGCATTTTTCTAAAACTTCTGTTCTAACGATCCAAGAGTTAGCTTCTAAAAACTTGGTCTATCTCAATGAAAAAAGCGAGAATAAATTTGAGAATGTACGAACAAGCTAATGTGTAAATAAGTCAATTTGCCAATAAGCCTGCTCGCCTCATGATAAATCGGGACAAGTTTTGTTGCTTGGCTTGCCAAAAATTTGAAAATTAATAAAACAATTATATGGAATCTCAAAAAGTAACCCTGAAGGAAAAAATAGGGTATGGATTAGGTGATGCAGCATCTTCTATGTTTTGGAAGTTATTTGGCATGTATCTACTTTTCTTTTATACTGACATTTACGGATTGCCTGCAGCAGTTGTTGGAACTATGTTTCTAATAACCAGGGTTTGGGATTCATTTTTCGATCCAGTAGTGGGAGTTATTGCCGACCGAACCAATACCCGATGGGGTAAATTTCGTCCATATATTTTGTACTTTGCTGTACCGTTCGGATTGATTGGTGTTCTAACCTTTTCTACTCCGGCTTTTGGTGTTTCGGGAAAAATCATTTATGCTTATATCACTTATTCGTTGATGATGATGATATATTCGATGATAAATGTGCCTTATGCTTCATTATTGGGAGTTATGACATCCGACACAAGCACCCGAACACAATTATCATCGTACCGAATGGTTTTTGCATTTGCAGGAAGTCTTGTGGCGTTATTACTCATTCAACCATTGGTCGATTTCTTTTCAGGTGGTTCTTCCCAAATCACTGATTTACAAAATGGTTGGCGATGGTCCCTGGTTGTATTTGCTGTAATTGCTGCCGTGTTTTTCATTATAACTTTTTCATGGTGCAAGGAACGGGTAAAACCAATAAAAGAAGCGTCAAACACCCTGAAAGAAGATATAAAAGACTTGTTTGCAAACCGCCCGTGGTGGATATTGCTCGGTGCAGGTGTGTCAGCTCTAATTTTCAATTCCATTCGTGATGGTGCGGCGGTATATTATTTTAAATATTTTGTATCGTATAAATCAACTTTTAGTTTGCTCGGACTTAATATACCACTCACACTTACAACACTTTATCTTGTGATAGGTCAGGGTGCAAATATTGTAGGAATTTTACTTATCAGCCCGATATCCAAAAGAATCGGAAAAAAAATGGCTTATCTTGGTTCAATGGCAATAGCAACCGTGTTGAGTATCACATTTTATTTTATAGGAAAGAATGATATTACAATGATGTTTATCATTCATTTTCTGATTAGTATGTGTGCAGGTAGTATTTTTCCTTTATTATGGTCGATGTATGCCGATACAGCCGATTACTCTGAACTCAAAACCGGGAGGAGAGCTACCGGATTAATCTTTTCTTCTTCATCCATGTCCCAAAAATTCGGTTGGTCATTAGGAGGCGCGCTAACCGGATGGTTATTAGGTTATTATGGATTTCAGGCAAATATCTTACAAACTGCCGAAGCCACCACCGGTATTAAAACAATGATGAGTTTATTACCTGCAGCCGGTACAATTCTGTCCGTTATTTTTATTTTCTTTTATCCATTAAGTGAAAAGAAAATGAGCGAAATAGAAACGCAACTTACTAATTTACGAAAAAAATAAGTTGTTATATCAAATTGTATATCCGTAACATAACGAATTCCCTATCATTGTGGAACATCAAAACAAGATTACTACTTTACAGTCTGAAGTTTACGAAGAACTGACCAAAAATATCCTACCTTACTGGATGAATATGATTGACACCGAAAATGGTGGATTCTACGGACAAGTTGACGCACAAAACATACTCCATAAACACACCGATAAAGGTGGAATTTTACATGCCCGAATTTTATGGACCTTTTCGGCGGCATACAGGTTGCTAAAAGATAAAAAATATCTCCACACAGCCACAGTTGCTAAAAATTACCTGATTGATAAATTTACGGACAATGAATTTGGTGGAATTTACTGGAGACTTGATTATCTAGGAAATTCGGTTGACACAAAAAAACAGATTTATAACCTGGCTTTTTCAGTTTATGGACTGAGTGAATACTACAGAGCCACGGGGGACAAATCAGCTTTGGATTATGCGATTCAACTTTTTTATTTGATAGAGAAATATAGTTTTGATCGGGTTAATAATGGATATTTCGAAGCATTCACACGTGAATGGCACGAGATTGGCGATATGCGTTTGAGCACAAAAGATGCCAACGAAAAGAAAACAATGAACACTCACCTCCATATTCTGGAGGCCTATACCAATTTGTATAAGGTTTGGAAATCGCCCAAACTGAAAAAGCAATTGATAAACTTAGCGGAAGTTTTTATCGATAAAATAATTGATAAGTCGACCAATCACTTAGGATTGTTTTTTGATGAAACATGGACACCAAAATCAGAAACTATTAGTTACGGACACGACATTGAAGCTGCATGGTTGATACTTGAAGCTGCCAGAGAAACACAAGACAAAATTTTACTGGAACGAACTATTCAATTTATTTGTCAGATTGTAGATGCTGCAATGGAAGGTTATCATCCAGATAAAGGTTTTGATTATGAGCATGAACCAAAGACAAATCATACCGACAAAGAAAGACATTGGTGGGTACAGGCCGAAGCGATAGTCGGTGCATTGGAAGCTTTTCGAATATCGAATAATGAAAAATATCTTGATATAGCCTTATCGACCTGGCAATATATTAAAAATCAGTTGATTGACCATAAACATGGTGAGTGGTATTGGAGCCGATTAGAAAACGGTGAAACAAATACCGAACAGGATAAAGCCGGTTTTTGGAAATGTCCGTATCATAATGGTAGAATGTGTATGGAAGTGCTTAAATTTAAAATCCTATAAGAAATACTATTATTTTACTATCAAAGTGCTGGCTTTCAATTTATTTTAAACGATTAATTGAAAATTCTCAATTATTCATTAATTTATAATTTGTAGTTTCCGAAAATTTCCTTACTTTTGTGCCACAATTGCCCAGATGGCGGAATTGGTAGACGCGCTGGTCTCAAACACCAGTGGATTCACTTCCATGCCGGTTCGATCCCGGCTCTGGGTACTTTAAACCCCTGATAAATGCCTTTATATCAAAGGATTATCAGGGGTTTTCTATTTCTTACTGGAACATTACTGGAACATTTTACTTTTTTGCTCTATTTTCTGCCTTTTTATAGTGTGAAAATACTCTTCATTTTTTCTTTTTATTACCAGTTATCAGTATTTTTATTTTCTTTCTTAATATCACTAATATATAAATCAACAATTCTTTGCAATTCAGCCATCAAATTATCATATAATTTAAGTGGATTCTCTTTCTTTGTTGGTAATTTTAAATAGCCACTCCACAAACTATCAGTTGAAATATAACTGTCGTATGCAACTTCATTCAAAACAAATTTGTATTTATTGTCTTTGAATTTAAAATCAATTATATAACTGTAAAGTATATAAAAACTAACACTTCCCATAACTTTGGCTGGGACTTTTGCAATACCTTTAATCAAAATATGTCCTGATTCTTTGTCATCAATTTGTGTTACTGCTTTCCCTGATTCCCATGTTTTTGCAATAAAAATTTTTGTATCATTATATAACACAGTTTTTGTTTTTGCCACACTGTCTATTACAGTCCAATTATAGTTTTCCTGTGAGAAACTTTGTAGAAAAGCACAAAACAAAATTGATAAAAACAAAATTATTTTTTTCATGATTATTGATTTAAAATTAGTTACGACAAAACTAAATATAATTTCATATAATACCAATTTATTAAAACAATTTCTGAAATATATCACTGAATTAAAATTTCAATCCCTTCCTTTTAAGCCAGTAGTACATTGTTTGAGTTGATATATTATCAAGCCATTCCACTTTCCTTTCCAGTGCTTCTAATTTTAGATTGTGTTTTGTTGGTTTCCCCTTGAAAGTTGTTTGTTTCCTTCTTTTTGACAAATATAATTTTTCCAGTTTGGCTTCGGCTGTTCTATATCTTTCACTTGTTACATATAATTTTGAAGCCAGTTGACTATCATAATAGATTCTTCTTTTGTATGCTTCCCTTGATTTGAAATAGTGGCTTCCATAAGTCCGATACAATGTTCTGCTTTTTTTGTGTGTGAAGGGACAAATGAAATACAATACATTTCCTTTTCCCAAATTGGAAGGAACTCTTTCAATCCATACCTTATAATTAATATCTGTTTTTTCCCCTGAATAATTGTCTGTTATTGTATAAATAAGCCTGATAGAAGATTCTTCAAGTTGATTGACTACTTCCATACTTATTCTGCTTCCACTTGTCCAGCTTAATGTTGAATTATAGTTTGCATATTTTTTGAAATAGCCCCACTTAATAAGGTCTTTCATTTCAATTCTATTAATACCATAAACAGTATTTGCACCAGTGCTATTTCTTCCCATATCTTGCTTTCAAGTTATAATAACCTAAATTGTTAGTACTTATTTTCCTTTTTTGATTGTCTTTTTGTTGTTCTTTTGTCTACTGTAGCCACTTTCGGCACTGTTTTGATTATCCCACATTAATTCAGGTATTTCCCAGTCGGTTTCAAGTGAAGTCCAATCAACTTCAAGTGCTTTCCAATCAACTTCAAGTGCCTTCCAGTCTGAATTCATTTCATTATCTGATTTCTTCTTCATAATACTTAATTATTCAGGGCTTCAGCCAGTTGTTCGGATATATCAAATTCATTCATTTCTGAAGAATGTACTTTTGCCAGCATTGATTTTATTTGTTTTCTTCGGGCTTTTTTATCTTCAGAATTCAATACTTCTTCAGGGATTGCCTTGATATAATTATCTATAAGCTTTTTCAGGTCTTTCCCTTGATTTAAGGCTATTTCAGCCAGTGCCAGCAATATGATATTGCCCGAAGATAATTCTTTCTTAGTGGAAGGGATTTCAATCGATTTCATTTTTTCAATTCTTTGATATTGGTTATATAAATCTGATTTAAGAAGTTTTTCAAATGAAGGGATAAGCATATCCGACAAAGAAAAGCCTTTCCCATTATTCAGGCTTAAATGTGGTTTTTTATAATGTGATTCAAACTTCAGAAAATTATCTTTCGGATTCCAGCCAGCTTCCCGAATAATATCTTTCATTGTCAAGCCTTGTTTATGCTGAATGTTAGTTCCAGCATTATACAATTTCAAAGATACATTGCTATCATTAAAGTATCTGATATTGCTTTTATCCTTTGTTCTTTCTTCCATTGTCAAGCCATTACCAGCCAAGTGTCCTGATATAATTCTTTGGGGCTTTGATTCAATCTTCATAATTTTTCCATATTCAAACTTATCCACTACACTATCAAATAAATTCAGGCTCAAAAGTTTTTCAATGTACCTGATTGCTTCAGTGAATGTTTCCTTCTTCCATGTGAAATTATGTCCCTGAATGAAGTACAAAGGGCTACCTTTAAGCCTTATGAAATTCAATGAAGGATTGTATTGTAATTCCATATTTCTGCACCCATTGACAAAGAATTTTTGCAGTCCCGAAGCATATTCAGCTTCATGTTGCAAATGTCCCAAATTCAATGTATCTTTGCACTGAAGATGTTTGGTTACTTCTATATAATCAATCATTTTAATATCCAAACTGAAAGGGGGCTACTGTGAAGAAGCCCCTTTTCTGATTAATTGATTCTTTTGTACAAAAATTCCATTATGCTTTCCAGTTCCATTACACTACCAGCAAAATAATAGATAGTAATTTCTTTCCAGTCTTTTGTTGCGGTGTGAAGCACTATCAAGTCCCCAGTATCTGATTGCCTATCTATCTTCCCCAGTTGATTTGATATTCCAATAGTGCCATATCCAATGAAGGAAGGAAAAGATTCCATTTGCCATAAGTTTGTCCGAAGTTGAAAGGGCTTATTCAATTTTAGTGGGCTTGATTCATTCTTTTTGAATGTTCCCATTATTTGACCTATAATTTTATGAAGTGGATTTCTTCCAGTGTGGCTTGTTTCCCTCATTTCTGATTCCTTACTGATTGAAAGTCTATCAGGAAGTAATTTTGCACCAGTAGCCCAGTAGTAAGATGTTGCAGTGCCTTCTTTCCTTTGATATGTGGCACTTTGTTTGATTGCTTCTATAAATTGCTCATTCATTTTAATATCCCTTTAAAATTAGTACTTAGATTCAATGTAATGTGATAGCATAAACTTTTCGAGGTCTGCTCTTTTCACAAAAATTTTAGATCCAATCTGACTGAAAGGGATTATTCTTTTATCCCTGTATGTTTGCCATGTCTTTTGACTTATGCCAAGTTGTTTGGGAATTTTTACGGATTCAATCCACTGTGAATTGATTTCGGTTTCTGACTTATCCCGAAGGATTGATTCAAGTTTTTCCAGTTTTTCTTCCATCTTATTCAGGAAGTTTTGTGGCACTACTGCCATTTGAAGATTCATTTCATTTGATTGCATAAGCATTGAATTATAAAATTGATTTTAAATAGTTTCAATTAATAGTTCAAAGGTAATGCATTGTAATATAGTGATTTAGAAAACATAATAGGGAAAATATCAGGTTTTCCCCCTGTTATTTTCCCCATTAGTTATCAGTAACTTATATATTTATAGTCTAATCTATTCCCATAATTTTTTTGATTGCCTTTCGTATGCTTCAAAATAGTATTTTATTTTGTCATATTTTTCCTTGTTATCTTCAATTTCAGGAAGTGCTTTAAACTTAACCAAACAGTCATAAATAAAACAATACTCATTTGTTATGCCTTCGGCTTTTCCACCAGAAATTTTTGATTCTTTTTTGGCTTTAAAAATCCCCCTTTCTTCTAATTCTATATAAATTATATTTAAATATTGTCCTGCTCTTCCCAGACCTTTGATATTTTTATTTACTTCTTTTTTTAATCTTGAAAAGGATTCCATTATAGCATATTGAACTTCAGTTATTATGTTCAATTCATCTTCTAAACAGAATATATCTTCAGATATTTCAAGTTTTTCTAATTCCGATATATTAAATAACTCTTTTGCATGACATAATAATTCAATTAAATATGTTTCTGAAATTTCAATTTCTAAGGGAACACCTTTTATTTGTCCTTCTCTGGGGTTGGTTATTGTTCCACTAAGTTTGATTTTACTATTCTGACAATCATGAATAAATAAAATTATATCTTCAGGTCTATTCATAATATTATAAACTGGTTCTATATTAAGAATATTGGATCTACACAAATGAAGGTTTTCAATTAGCAAATCAAGATTTATGGTTGATATGTCAAAGTCATATTTTTTGAATAAATTAGATAGTGAAAATTTTTCTTCTTCCCAGTAGTTTTCTGCTTCTTTTTCTTCAATTTCTTTTTCCATTTTAATATCCTTTAAATGATTTATAATATTATGATTAAGAGTTTAGCAAAAGGGAAAAAATCTTCCCCTTTTTGCTAATAGAAAGAGGGTACTAAGTTTTTTCAATCCTTGAAGTATTGTTTTAATGCTTCTATTTCTTCAGGATTAAATTTTTTCAGCATTGATTTTACTTTCTTAGGTTGTTCTTTCTTGCCAAATATAGAAGCCATTACATTGTCAGTGGCTTCGGTTTCAAAACTTCCCATATATCCTTCAGTTACTTTTATATTTGAATGTCCAAGTAGTTCTTTCAAGTGATTATTATCCACTTTGTTATCCTTTGCCACCTTTGCAAATGAATGTCGGGCTATATGGAAGGAAACATTTTTCTGAATTTTGGCTTCAGTGGCTATTTTCTTCAGGTACTTATTTATAAGTGAATTTTTAGCCCCTACTGTATTATTCAGCTTCATAATTAAATCAGGGGGCAAAGTGGCTTTCTGTTCTTCAGTGATTGCCTTAGCAAAAGGGGCTTCATTGTCCAGTAGTGGGAAAATATAATCTGAAAGTTTGCTTCCTTCTTTGTAATATAGTTTCAGAATATCCAATGGTTTTTGGTGTAATTTCATGTTGCGGTCTTTCTTTGTTTTTGCCATACGATATTCAATTCTATTTTCTGAAGTTACATTCAGCCACCTTAATTGTATCAAGTCCCCAGCCCTGATTCCAGCCAAATAGAAAGAAAATAGAAAGTAATTTCTACAGTGCCACATCAAACTACCTTCAGGCAAAGGAAGTTCTTCTATAAGCCTTATTTCAGCTTCATTCAGCTTTTCTTTTATGGTGTTTGTGGATTTGTCGTACTTATAGCCCAAAAAGGGATTATTTTCAGGCTTGATTTTCTTATCCAATTCAATAGCCCTATTAATAAGAGTTTTGAAGATATTCAAATTTACTGCTAAGGTGTTCGGGTGCAAAGTGGCTTCAGAATTTCTTTCATTCCGAAGGGTGTGAAGGTATGTTTCAAATTTTGAAAGGAAGGAAGAAGTAATTTCAGAAAAAAGAATGTCGGTTTTATTGTTGGATTTTATAAAGCCTTCCAGCTTATTGCAAAAACCATTATACTTTTTATAATTTCTGTAGCCACCTTCATTGTAAATATCTTTTGTTCTTTGCTTTGCATACTCTAAAAATGAAGTTGATACTATTGAATTCTGAATTGTGGCTTTGATAAGTTCCTTTGTAGCCATGCCATCTTCCCCAAGTTCCCGAAAAGTTGTTTTTGCTTTTTCAAGTTCTTTTTCAAGTGCCTGATTCCATACTTTGTGATTTGATTCAGATGTTCTTATCCAGTTCCCTTGTTTGGCTTTCGGATTAAAGTCCCCTACCTTATTGACTTCAATAGAAGATTTAATTCTTTTCTTCTTTCTGTTTTGAGTTATCCGAAGATAGATTGAATAAGTGTTTTTTCTTGAAGGCTTATTTGTTACTTCAAAATTGAATGTAGTTCCCATAAGTGTATCATTTTAATATCCGATACAAATATAAGCATAATAATTTTACTGGAACATTTTACTGGAACATTTTTGTTATTTAATTACTTTTATATACCTTTGCATTTGTTTTTAAAACTGATAATATGCTGATATAATGGTATTTTATATATAATTCAAATATACTGAAATATAAAGTAGGTAGTTCGGCTCTGGGTACAAAAAGAAAGGCTAAACAGTTGATTTTCAACGTTTAGCCTTATTTTTTTGTCCGTTTTTGTCCACAAACTGACCATTTGATTTTTTTCTACGCTATTTGGAGTACTTTTTGACGTTTTATCTGATTGAATTTTCTTCTGTTTTTATGTACAAGTTCAATTATTCTATCGTGATATTCTGTATTGGAGTTTTGAAGACCTCTACATTGTAATACTTTGAAGTTTTTAAGTGATACTTCTACCGTTTCAATAGGTTCATCGTTTATTCGTGCGGAGAGAATAAGGGATTCAGGTTTTGCAAAATAATCACTTGAATAAACACAATGCTTCAATTTCTTACCTTCTGCTTTGTAGGCTTCAATACTTTCAAGTACAATTATCTGGATAAGACTATCGGAAAACTTCAATCCAAAATACTGACTTTTGATTTCAGTAAAGATTTTCATGTTCTCTTCGTATTTTTGCTGTTTTCTGATTTCTGCTTCAATTAAACCGAGTTCTCTTTTATGCTTTAGAATTTCCAACATATCACTTTTAAAGCTTTTTACTTCGTCTTCATTTTTCTTGAACATTTCGAAATCTTTTAAATGATCTCCAAGACCACATTTACCTTTTATTGAATCCTCTGCATATTTTAATTCAAAAATTACAATTTTGGGAGTGTATTTTTTTTGAAGCTTGCGAGATGTTGAAGATGCTTCCCATTCTATTGCAACTATATCAAATTTCTTACCATGTTTTGTTTGATATTCTGTATCAATAATAAAATAATCAGTTTGATCTGCTTTATTTGTAAAGTTATTCTCTCTTACAATATGTTGCCTTATTTCGTTTTCTAAGGAAAATCGTACACGGTCTTTATTATCAAGTCTAATACCCCCAAAATATAAATCAATAATATATTTAAATTGAGGAATATATTTATCCAAATCTTTAATCGAAGGTTTTGTATATTCTTTCTTTTTGGGATTATAGTTGTCATCTCCAGAAAGAAATTCATAGGAATTTTTACTTTTCTCTTTAACCTCTAATAGTTTTCCACCGCGATAATAAATAATAATGCTTGTCTTACGAAACTCTAAATCAAGCGTATCATCACTTTTAACATATTCTAAAATTTCAGATAATTCACCTTGAAGTAAATCATTAATAAACTCATCACTAATTCTTCTGGCCATATTACTATAATTTGTTGTTAAATACATTTTAAAACATTACTTAGCCTCTACATATAATCCATAAAATTGCTTTTATCAATCTTCCTTTCTTTCAACATAGAATCCATGTCGTCGTAAATGAAATCAGCTATAAGTTTCCATTCGCATTGGATTGTATCGTTGTATTTTAGCTCCAATAAGCCCCATTTGTTGTCCTTATTTAAACAAAGATAAGATAGGCCAGTACTGGTATTCAATGGAACGACTTCAATAAAATCGAAGTCAAAGACCTTGTTGTTATAATCCGCTTTACCCATGCCATGAACCTTTGAGATGGCAAATATATCCCATTTGTTAGATTTGTTGGATAATGCAATCATAGCTGTTATACTTGCATCGATACAATGAATTAGTTTTTCCATTTGAGTAATTGATTAAATGATTTTAAGAAGTTAACACATTACAAATCTACAGATAATACTTTGATATTTTGCGAATTATACTTGCCAATTTTTCACGAACTGCTTGAGGTGATACAACTTCCATATATTCCCGCTTTCGTAGAATTTCCTGATAAAAATCGTCAGTAGGTGAAAGCCAATAACTGAAAATAGTGTAATCATTGGTTGATTCAACTACTTTTTGTGAATGATGCAATGGTAATACAAGTAGATATTGTGTTGTTTCAGCATAAGCCTTGATTTTGATTTCACAGGCATTGTCCGTATCGGTTTTCATAATTCCAATTGAAGCATTCAGAAATTCGGCAGCAACAAAACCAACTGGAAAAACAAACCTTCTATTTGTCGTGGTCAGGTTTTTAATCCTATCAAGGGCATACACTTTCAACTTATCTTCTGTTTCGGTTCTTCCATAAACATACCAGCGTCGGTTGAATAGTTTTACGAAATAGGGATAGAGTTCAATTTCAAGTGGCGTTGCGCTCCAAAATGGATGATAGGTCATTATCAGGATATTGTTTTCTCTAATTGCCTTTATTATTTCAGCTAAAAACGATTGAGCCGATGGCACTTCATCAAATATGATTCTGTCTTTTATATCTTTACTTTCCTGAATGATATTACTAATTGAAAAGCTGTTTAAAAGCCATTTAATTAGTTCGTTCTTACCAAACTCTTCAATGTCTTCAATATAATACTCATTGGTGATAGGATTACACCCAATATTTATATCAAAAATTTCTTCAATTGCTATTTTGTGATTATGAAATGTTCTGCGAGTCAACGGTTTTCCATTAGACAAACTACTTTGAAACCACTTAGAATTAATCTCTTTTAGTGATATCCTTTTGGCACTATAAATAGTATCAGCAAGCCAGATATATTTATTTAGAATATTTTGAGCCATTCGATAATTGAATTTGAGTGTAAAGAAAATATATAGGTGAGCAAAATTGTTGCACAAGGTAGGAATAATATTTATAACTTCACCATTATAACAATGTGGACTATATAGAATTATACCAATGTAATAATCCAAAAATCACATTATATTGTGAAATATGCTAGTTTTTCAAAATTATATCTGTTATTTTGCACCGAAATCACAATATATTATGATTATTGACATAACAAGATCAAAAATAGATTGAGATTTAAATTGTAATAGCCTTATAAATCCAAATTTCATTTGATTTCAGACAGAATTTCGATTTGCACCATATTTGCACCATTTACTAAAAATGAGTGAAATAGAATGAAACTTTTTGAAATGTAAATTTTGAAGTAATTGATTGAAAATAAATCATTAAGACATTAATGAGTTTGTGGGATAAATAGTTATAAAATGGTCAAATTTTAGTTAATACGCACGGCTCTGGGTACAGTAAACCCCTGATTAAGCCTTTATATCAAAGGATTATCAGGGGTTTTCTAATTCTTACTGGAACATTACTGGAACATTTTTCTCTTTAGCTATTATTTTGGCACTAAATACGACCTTGTTTATTTCCAATTAATACTATTAAATTGGGTATTTCAACTTTTTTTGAATGTTTTTTTGAGAACGAAAATATCCTAAGAGTAAATCCTTTTTTTAACTTATAAATTTAGTTTTATTTTATCTGCAATTTCAGTCATTTCATCCGAACTTAATTTCATTTTTTGGTTTTTGAAATTCATGTCCGATTCTTTCGTAATCGGAATTAAATGAATGTGTGCATGAGGCACTTCCATTCCGATTACTGCCATTCCTATACGAATACAATCAACACTTTTCTCAATTGCTAATGCCACTTTTTTAGCGAAAATAATCATGTCACCCAGCAATTCATCGTCCAGATTAAACAGGTAATCTTCTTCTGTTTTCGGTATTACCAGGGTGTGACCCTTGGTCAAGGGGTTGATATCCAAAAATGCATAAAACTGATCATTTTCTGCAATTTTATAACAGGGTATTTCTCCGGCTATTATTCTACTGAAAATTGTCATTTGCTGATTTATTTCTTACAAACTAATCTCAATTACTTCAAACTCCATAACGCCCGATGGGACTGAAACGGTTGCCTTTTGTCCGATTTTTTTTCCTAACAAACCTTTAGCAATAGGGGTTGTGACAGAAAGTTTGCCTTCTTTAAGATTGGCTTCACTTTCAGAAACAATCATATAAGTCATAATCTGATTTGTTTTCGTATTTTTTATTTTCACACGCGTCAGAATTTGTACCTGATTCGTGTTAATTTTAGTTTCATCAATCATTCTGGCAGATGCAACAGTTTCTTTTAGCAATGAAATTTTCATTTCAAGCATACCCTGTGCTTCTTTTGCAGCATCATATTCTGCATTTTCAGATAAATCACCTTTGTCACGCGCTTCAGCAATAAGTTTGGAGATAGCAGGGCGTTGAACGCTTTCCAGTTCATTCAAATCTTCTACCAATTTTCTATAACCTTCAGCGGTCATATATGTTACTGCCATAGTCGTATTCTTTAAAATTGTATTTTGAATTATAAAACAAAAAGAATTCCGACAAGAAAGCCGGAACTCTAAATAAGTGTCTGTTTTTTATTATGTTTGGCAAATATACAAGCTTTTTTTTAGTTACAATCCAGAAAAAGCTTATTTAACAGTTATCAAAGTTGATTTTCACATTCAAAAATCTAAAAAACAACAGATTATATACAAAAACAATGGGTAACTTCACAGCCACCCATTGCACATTTTAACCTAAACCTTAACTATGAAAAATTTATCTGTTTGTTTACTCTGCAAATATGAGAATAATTTTTTAAACATGCAAGTCATTTCGACATATTTATTCAAATATTCTTAAAATGACAGTTCAATTAATCTACAAATTAGCTTTAATTTACTCATTATTAGTTATGTGTGTAAATGACAATTAGTTGGTTAAAAAATGCAAAATTGGAATCCTTTCATATTTTGATTATATGATGTACCTTTGTAAAGTAAAAATAAGACAAGTATAGAATGAATTCAAATGAACAATCTGTTGCTTCGACGGACTTTAAATCCGCTTTGAACGACAAGAAACTTTTTATCGAAACTTACGGCTGCCAAATGAATGTAGCCGACAGTGAGGTAGTAGCCTCGATTATGCAAATGGATGGGTTTGCTCTAACGGATAAAATAACCGAAGCTGATGCCATTTTTGTTAACACCTGTTCTGTACGTGATAATGCAGAGCAGAGAGTAATTCAGCGTTTAAAGTATTTTCAGTCACTGAAACGCAAGAAGAAGAAACTCGTAATTGGCGTAATAGGTTGTATGGCTGAACGGGTAAAAGAAGAGCTGATTGATGAGCATGGCGTTAATATTGTAGTTGGTCCAGATGCATATCTGGATATACCACACTTGATTAATGATGTTGAAAATGGCCAAAAAGCCATAAATGTGGAACTTTCTAAAACCGAAACATATAAAGATGTACTTCCAACCCGAATCGGAGCATCTATCTCCGGGTTTGTTTCCATTATGCGTGGTTGCGATAAGTTTTGTACCTATTGCATTGTGCCTTATACCCGTGGGCGTGAGCGAAGCCGGGATGTGGAAAGCATTTTGAAAGAAATCCACGATTTGCAATCAAAGAATTACAAGGAAGTGACTCTACTGGGACAAACGGTCAACTCATACTCATATAGCAAAGAAGATGGAAGTGTAATTGATTTTCCGGAACTCTTGAAAATTGTTGCCGAAGCTGCTCCTGAAATGCGTATCCGATTCACATCGCCTCATCCAAAAGACATGACTGATGAAACACTGGAAATGATGGCACGTTATCCTAATATTTGCCGCTACATTCATTTACCTGTTCAATCGGGTAGCAACAAAATTCTTACATTAATGAACCGCAAATATACCCGTGAGTGGTATTTGAATCGTGTTGAAGCTATGCGTCGCATTATGCCTGATGTGGCTATTGGTACGGATATTTTCTGCGGTTTCCACGACGAGACAGAAGAAGATCATCAGGAATCGTTATCGTTGATGCGCGAAGTAAAATTCGACATGGCTTTTATGTTCAAATATTCCGAACGACCGGGAACCGTTGCTGCCAAACGCATGCCCGACAATGTACCCGAAGAAGTAAAATTACGTCGTTTAGCCGAGATCATTGACTTACAGCAGACTATAGCAAACGAGAGTAACCAGAATGATATTGGTAAAACCTTTGAAGTTTTGGTGGAAGGTTTTTCGAAACGATCGAAAGAACAAATGGTTGGACGAAGTTCGCAGAGTAAGGTTATCATTTTCCCCCGTCTGGGCAGACATATCGGCGAAACAGTTCGTGTAAAGGTAAATAGTGCATCTTCTGCAACACTTATTGGGGAGGTGGTGGATTGATATTATAGTGTTGTATTGAATGCTTTTTTAATTAAAGAATTTTTTCCGTAATCATTTGCGTGATTAAAATCTATTGCTTACTTTTGTGGAACTTTTCAAAAAAAGAAACAAACTCTCACAAAATACTTATATTCAACGAATTACAATCTATCAAGTAATATAAATTAAAACAAAAATCTATGTGGTTAATTGATTCCTCTATTGGGCGAAAGCTTATTATGAGTATCACGGGTACATTTCTCGTGTTGTTTTTGCTTTTTCACAGTTGTATGAACATTGTGGTGATTATCTCGCCAACAGCTTATAATGCAATATGTGCATTTTTGGGAGCAAACTGGTATGCGGTTGCAGGAACAAGCGTATTGGCATCGGGTTTTGTAATTCACATTTTGTATGCTTTGTTTCTGACGTATCAAAATAAGCGTGCCCGTGGTGCAGAACGCTATGCAGTAAGTAAAACCCAAAAAGGTGTTGATTGGTCATCGCAAAATATGTTCGTGTTGGGAACTGTTATTTTTGGTTTTCTGGCTTTACATATGTACAATTTTTGGTTCAAAATGCAATTTGCCGAACTCACCGGAATACATACCGGTGCATACGACCCATCGAAAGGTGCTGAATATGTGAAAGATTTATTTAGCAACTGGATTTATTGTGCAGTATATATCGTTTGGTTATCAGCACTTTGGTTTCACCTGACTCATGGAGTTTGGAGCGCATTGCAAACTGCCGGTTTGAACAATAAAACATGGTTGCCACGTGTAAAAGTAATATCAAACATCATCTCTACGATTGTAGTTTTGATGTTTATGGCAATTCCTGTTTATTACCTGATTAGCAACTGTTCTTGCTGCTAAAGCTAACTTGTAACATAAAAAAGTAAAGAAGAATATGGCAAAGAAACAAGAATCTACCACGGTAGAAGCAACTAAAATAGATGCCCGGATTCCAGCGGGACCTTTAGCTGAAAAATGGAGTACTTTCAAAGCAACTCAAAAACTTGTAAATCCGGCTAACAAACGCCGGTTGGATATCATTGTGGTTGGAACTGGATTAGCCGGTGCTTCGGCAGCTGCTTCATTAGCTGAATTGGGATTTAATGTACTGAATTTTTGTATTCAGGATTCACCACGCCGTGCTCACTCGATTGCAGCTCAGGGTGGTATTAATGCAGCAAAGAATTATCAAAACGATGGTGACTCTGTTTACCGTCTTTTCTATGATACAATTAAAGGTGGTGACTACCGTGCCCGGGAAGCCAACGTTTATCGTTTGGCTGAAGTATCGAATAGTATCATCGACCAATGTGTGGCTCAGGGGGTTCCTTTCGCTCGTGAATACGGTGGTCTGTTAGATAACCGTTCATTTGGTGGAGCGCAGGTTTCACGGACGTTCTACGCTAAAGGACAAACCGGACAGCAATTATTACTCGGTGCTTATTCAGCGTTGAGCCGTCAGATTGGCAAAGGTGCTGTAAAATTATACTCGCGCTACGAAATGCTGGATGTAGTGGTTATTGAAGGCCGTGCCCGTGGTATCATTGCCCGCAATCTGGTAAGCGGAAAAATTGAACGCTTCTTTGCTCATGCTGTAGTAGTTGGTTCTGGAGGTTACGGAAATGCATTTTTCCTTTCGACCAATGCGATGACTTCAAATGCTTCGGCAGCTATTCAGATGTATAAAAAAGGAGCCTACTTTGCAAATCCTGCTTATGCTCAAATTCACCCAACATGTATTCCGGTTCACGGTGAAACTCAATCGAAACTGACCTTAATGTCCGAATCATTGCGTAACGACGGTCGGATATGGGTTCCTTTGAAAAAAGAAGATGCTGAAGCAATCCGCGCCGGAAAGAAAAAAGCAACTGACCTGAGCGAAGATGAACGCGATTATTATCTGGAGCGTCGTTATCCTGCTTTCGGGAATCTTGTTCCACGCGATGTGGCATCACGTGCTGCAAAAGAACGGTGTGATGCCGGTTTTGGCGTTGGAAATACAGGATTGGCAGTTTACCTCGATTTTTCTACTGCTATTGACCGCTTAGGTGAAAATACCATTCGTTCACGCTACGGAAATCTTTTCCAGATGTACGACAAAATTGTTGATGAGAATCCATATAAAACTCCGATGATGATTTATCCGGCTATTCACTACACTATGGGTGGTGTTTGGGTGGATTACGAACTACAAACTTCGATAAAAGGCCTTTTCTGTATTGGTGAAGCCAATTTCTCGGATCATGGTGCAAACCGTTTGGGAGCATCAGCATTGATGCAGGGCTTAGCTGACGGATATTTCGTTTTGCCATATACTATTCAGAATTATCTAGCCGATCAGATTCAAACTCCACGTATGAGTACCGAATTGCCTGAGTTTGAACAGGCCGAAAAAGACATTCATACCAAAATCGAAAAAATCATGAAAATTCAGGGCGATAAGACGGTTGATTCTATCCACCGTGAACTTGGCTTGATTATGTGGGATTTCGTAGGTATGGGTCGTAACAAAGCTGGACTGGAATTAGCTCTGGAAAAAATTAAGGCTGTTCGTCATGAATTTTGGACCAAAGTATACGTTCCGGGTGTAAGCGTCGATTTGAATGTTGAATTGGAAAAAGCCCTTCGCGTGGCCGACTTTATCGAAATTGGTGAACTGATGGCTCGTGACGCACTGATGCGTGAAGAATCGTGTGGCGGTCACTTCCGTGAAGAATATCAAACACCGGATGGTGAAGCTCTCCGAAATGACGAAGAATTCTCATTTGCTTCTTGCTGGAAATTTGCCGGCGAAGGTAAAGAACCTGAATTATTGAAAGAAGCATTGGATTATGAGTTTATTCACCGTCAACAACGTAATTATAAAGCTTAATAAGTTACGAGTTACAAGTTACGAGTTACAAGAAATTTAGTGATAAGTAATTTAAGAAATAGATAAAAGGGGCGAAAATGACGAGTCATAAGGATTTAAAAGTTTGGATAAAAGGAATTGAATTAGTGAAATCGATTTATGAAATCACAAATCTCTTTCCTTCAAACGAACAATTTGGATTGACTTCGCAAATGAGAAGAGCAGCCGTTTCAATTCCTTCTAATATTGCAGAAGGATGTGGACGAAATTCCGATAAAGAATTGATTCATTTTCTTTACATTTCGTTAGGTTCTGCTACTGAATTAGAAACTCAAATAATTATTTCCAAAGATTTAGGTTTTTTGGAAAATGAAAAATCAGAACAATTACAGAGTTTGATTTTTGAAATAATAAAAATGACTTCTTCTCTGATTAAATCTATTAAAACTCGTGACGATAAATCAAACAATTAATTTACTAACAAAGGTTCCTGTTTCGGTTCTTGTAACTTGTAACTCGTAACTTGTAACTCTTAATAAATCATGGAAAAAAGTATTAATATATCGCTGAAAGTATGGCGTCAGGCAGGTCCGAAAGTAAAAGGTGAATTCGAGACCTATAAATTAGATAATGTGTCAACCGACAATTCGTTTCTGGAAATGTTGGATATTCTGAATGAAGGATTAATCAACCATCGCAAAGAGCCCATCGTTTTTGATCACGATTGTCGCGAAGGTATCTGTGGTATGTGCAGTTTGTATATCAACGGTCATCCACACGGACTTGACGGTGAAACCACAACTTGCCAGCTTCACATGCGTCGTTTCAAAGATGGCGAAACCATAACTGTTGAGCCATGGCGTTCAGCAGCATTTCCGGTTATCAAGGATTTGATGGTTGATCGTGGTGCTTTCGACAAAATTATTCAGGCAGGTGGTTATGTATCTGTAAATACCGGTGGAGTTCCCGACGGCAATGCTATCCCGATTTCGAAAGTTGATGCTGACGAAGCGATGGATGCTGCCTCCTGTATCGGATGTGGTGCCTGTGCTGCAGCTTGTAAAAACGGTTCAGCGATGTTGTTTGTTGCAGCTAAAGTAAGTCAACTGGCATTATTACCACAAGGCCGCATTGAAGCAGCACATCGCGCAAAAGTGATGGTTGCCAAAATGGATGAGCTTGGATTTGGTAACTGTACCAACACAGGTGCATGCGAAGCTGAATGTCCAAAAGCAGTTTCTATCTCTCACATTGCCCGTCTGAACCGCGAGTTTTTGAGTGCAAAATTCAAAGATTAGACTAATTTATAATAATTTAAAAAACTCCGCTAAATTCAAATTAGCGGAGTTTTTTTTAACTGAATAATAAGATAACCTAAATTATCTCTCAGACTAATTATGATTTTAATTTGTCCAAACAATTTGATAACAGTTTATTAGTGTATATTTAAGTCATTCAGTTTTTTCTGATATTTCTTTGCATTTTCGAGATGTTCAGCCCAATTGGTTGCAAATTTATGTTCTCCATTCAAGGTTTCGGATGCACACATATAAATGTAGTTGTGATGGGCAGAATTTAACACTGCATCAATCCCACTTTCCGAAGCAACTCGAATTGGTCCCGGTGGTAATCCTTGATTACGATAGGTATTATAGGGCGAAATAAACAGTATCTGTTTAATTCCAATACGTTTCAGACTAAAATCACCCACTGCAAATTTCAGAGTTGGGTCAGCCTGAAGTGGCATAGCTTTTTTCAAGCGATTTAGGTACAATCCCGCCACTTTGGGACGGTCAGCCTTATTATTCGTTTCCTCCTCAACGATTGATGCCAAAATTCCTACTTCAACGGGTGTAAGTGAAATAGCAGCAGCTTTTGCTTTGCGTTCAACGGTCCAGAATTTGTTATATTCCTTATTCATTCGTTCGAAAAGTTGTGTAGCATTCATATTCCAGAAAACTTCATAGGTATTCGGTATGAAAAGCGAAACGGAAGTAGCCGGATTCAGCTTATAGTTGGCCAGAAACTCAGAATCATTCAGTAATTTAAGAATACTCACCGAATCGGCCATCAATTGCATACTTATGCGTGCAGCTAATTGTTCTTTGGTACGGATATTATTAAAGGTCAATCTTACAGGTGCTTGCCTGCCACTACGCAACAAGCGCACCAGCTGAAAGTTATTCATATTGGCTTTTAACTCATACCGACCGGCACGAATTCGTTCGCCATAATGCAACATAGAGGAAACCTGTTTAAAAGCTGACTCATTGAGCACATTTGCCTCTTTTTCCAATAAATGTACAACCTCAGTATAGGAACTATTTTCGGGAATGCAGAGAAATGTTTTTTCAGCAGAATTCGTAAAAACATTGGGTACAAACAATATATAGGTAGCATACAGAAAAACTGCAACCAACATAATTACTATCCAACTACCAATTTTAAATGTCCGTTTTTTCTTTTTAGTCTTTTTCATAAATCAGGTATAAAGTCGTTATAAAATAAAGTGACAAAAATACGGATTTGTTTTGAAAATGGAAAAGTAAATGATGAATCAAGATGTTTAATTTCTTTTTTTTGTTATAAATATCAGATTCTCAAGTATTAAATTATAAATTGAAAATTGAAAATTGAAAATTTTCAAAAAAACGGTTTTGATAATCAAAAACTCTTTGTTATATTTGCACTCGCTAAAGTAAAAATGTGAAGGGAAGTTTGGGTGAGTGGCTGAAACCACCAGTTTGCTAAACTGACGTACGGGCAACCGTACCACGAGTTCGAATCTCGTAGCTTCCGCCAGATAATCAGCAAGTTAGAGTGCCTGTAAGAAAATACAGGCACTCTTTTTTTACGCTAATTAAACACGAAAAACACAGTTTTGCATGCTAAAATAACCTATTAGTTTACACATAGTTTACAAATAGTTTACAAAAGCAGCGAACAAATGAAAAGAACCATGGTCAATTTTGAACCTTGTATTAGAAATTTTAAAAGCAATGGGTATGCTCAAGTGTATATTCGTGCCATCAAGGTTAAAGAAGTGCAATACATTACCACTTCTTATGCTGTAACCAGCAGTCAAATTAGCAAAAACAAAATAATAGATTATTCTATTATTGCGGAAGTAGCTCCTATCATTAAGTCATATTATGACAAATTGAATAATGTCAATCATGATGAATGGAGCCTCAAAGAAGTAATTGAATTCTTAAACAGAGATAGTGAAGATGTTTCGTTTAATGATTTCTACAAAAAATTCATTGATAAAATGAAACGTGAAGGTCGGGTTAACCCGGCTTCGAATTATACCAGTGCATTAAACAGTTTGAAAAGCTATGCTGGTACTGACAAATTTAATTTTTCGGATATTACCTCAAAGCTTATCAATGGTTGGATTGAAAGTATGAAAGCCACAGCCAGGGCAAAAAACTTATATCCAATTTGCATTAGCACGGTATTTTCTGCCGGGCTTCTTGAATACAACGATTACGACCGTGATATTATTCGCATAAAAAATCAACCTTTTATGCGGGTCAAAATTCCAAAAAACGAATTAGCCAAGAAAAAAGCGATTGATAAACAAATACTTTTGAAACTTTTTTTGGCTGATGTTTCAAAAGCACAAATGGATGTAAAAACACCTTTGGCAAAAGATGTTGCAAGATTAATTTTCTGTTTGGCCGGAATCAATGTTGCCGATTTGTATTATATGGAAAAATCGTGCAGGGTTCGTGATAAGCTAATCTATAATCGACATAAAACCAAATCTAAGCGTAATGACGATGCGCTTATGGAGATAACTATTCCCAAAAGTATAATTCCATTGTTTGAGAAATACAAAGGCGCAAACAAGCTCTTTTCTTTTTCAGACCAAATCAATTCAGAAAAGAATTTTCTGAAATCCATTGATATGGGTTTGAAAGAAGTTGCAACGCTTGCAAAAGTGTCTGAAAATATAACTACTTATACTTTCAGACACTCTTGGGCTACAATTGCTCAAAATAAATGTGGAGCTTCAACTGAAAT
>Ga0209083_1000559_pt1 | contig 53004 bp, 44 predicted proteins | sample AM7aDNAmetaG_FD_184132 | JGI IMG/M metagenome (GOLD analysis project Ga0209083, IMG submission 184132) | Freshwater microbial communities from Finland to study Microbial Dark Matter (Phase II) - AM7a DNA metaG (SPAdes) (version 3) | ecosystem: Environmental > Aquatic > Freshwater > Lake ...
AAGAAATGCCCCGAACCAAACTTAGTGGAGGTATGTAACTACCAATCACGAACAGGTTTCTTATGCGTTGCTTTATTTGCCAAAGTTATCTGTTTTGAGGTTGGAGTTTCCCAACTTCCGATTACTTCGTGGCAAGAAAAAATCTGTTAAATTTTCGATACAAACTCAATCGACAACGCGTAATTTAACATCCTGATTATGTATTTTTTAACTTTATCAATCATCATTTTCTTAGTTTTCATTTCCCAAGCCTTTGGTAAACGAAAGGTTATAAAAACTTAATATTTTGACTGGTTGAAATATGCATGTCATTGGATCAGAAAAACAGATCCCAAAGGGCACCTTCAGATGCCTGTAAGCAGGATGATCTCCTGTTCGAACGAAACACAAGGGAGCTTCCGGGCCAAAACAAGGAGCAGCACCTGTCCCTTCGGTTATTCGCAAGAGAAAACCATCAAGAGAATATGGAGAAATTGAGTATTTTTGCGCCAATGAAACTAACTTTTGTGGCATTTAGCTAAAAAGAAATTAAACCCTTGTTATTGAAATGAGACAAACTATTTTGACCTCGATGATCGTAATGGGCTTACTATCATCCGTATTCGCACAAAAAATCCCCACAGAACTACAATCTCCTGAAATTGTATCACTTGGACGGATGCCAATGCGGGCCTCCGGCTTCGGATTCGAGAACAGGGAGCTGGCAAAAACCGGTGAACGTGAGAAATCGAATTACTTCCTTTCGCTGAATGGGACATGGAAATTCAACTGGGTGCAGGACCCACAAAAACGTCCGCTCGACTTTTTTGAACTGTCATTCAACGACCAGTCATGGGACAATTTCCAGGTTCCGGCGAACTGGGAGGTCAATGGATATGGTCTGCCAATTTATGTGAACCAACCTTATGAATTTACTGGCCAGGCGAAACGTGGTTCAAGGTTGAATCCCCCATTTGATTTTCCTGAAGACAATAACCCCGTTGGTTCGTACCGGAGGAAATTCACGATCCCGGAAAACTGGAACGGGCGCCGGGTTTTCATCAATCTTGGTGCAGTAAAATCAGCTTTTTTTATCTGGATAAATGGTAAAAAGATAGGATACAGCGAAGACAGTAAACTGGCTGCTGAATTTGACATTACCAAATATACCAAACCAGGGGAAAACCTTGTGGCATTGCAGGTTTACCGATGGAGCGACGGCTCTTACGTAGAATGTCAGGATATGTGGCGCATTTCAGGGATCGAGCGCGATGTATTCGTCTATTCGACTCCACTTCTCGATATCCGTGATTTCAAGATCCAATCCACATTGGATGCAACCTATATTAACGGTATCCTGAAAGCTGATATTGATGTCAACAGTTACCGGATCGACAAAAAAACGAACCACAGTAAACCGGATGTTTTCTCTGTGGAAGTTGAGCTGACCGATGCCAATGGGAACAGTATCTGGAAAGATCAGACAAATGGGAAGACTACCGTGCTGGGAAATTATTTCACACGGGTTTCGTTCAACAAGGAGATTCCTTCAGTATCAAACTGGTCGGCAGAAGTACCAACCCTCTATCATTTGTTTATGACTTTGAAAGACAAGGACAATACAGTGATTGAGGTAGTTCCTGTAAACGTTGGGTTTCGCTCCATTGAAATCAAGGACAACAATTTCCTTGTAAATGGCAAACGGGTTTTCCTCAAAGGGGTCAACCGCCATGAACACAATGCCACCAAGGGACATACCTTAACGAAGGACGACATGCGCAAGGATATGGAGATGATGAAAAAACTGAACGTGAATGCGGTCCGTCATTCACACTACCCTCCCGACCCCTATTGGATGCAGCTATGCGATGAATATGGGTTGTACGTTGTCGATGAGGCCAATATTGAATCGCACGGCCGTGGATATGATCTTGAATACAGTTTCGGCAACGATAAATTGTGGCGGAATGTCCAGTTGGAACGGATCCAGCGGATGTACGAACGCGATAAAAACCATCCATCGGTTGTAACCTGGTCGCTTGGAAATGAGGCTGGAAACGGTACAGTCATGTACGAAGCTTACGACTGGCTGAAAAAAACAGATTCCCGCCCTGTTCAATACGAACGTGCAGAAAATGATTACAATACCGATATGATTGTGCCACAGTACCCTTCGCCAGATTGGCTCGTAAGGTATTCGAAAAGCAACCCAACGCGTCTTTTGGTGATGAGTGAATATTCGCACATTATGGGCAACAGCCTCGGAAATTTCAAGGAATATTGGGAAGCAATCGAAAGCAACCCCAACCTTCAGGGTGGGTTTATCTGGGAATGGATCGATCAGTCGATTGATACTGTGAAAAATGGCAAACGGATCATGGCTTATGGGGGCGATTTCCCATTCAACGAACCGACCAATCAGAACCTTAGCGACAATAATTTTTGTGTGAAAGGTGTAGTGACGGCTTATCGTGGCATGACACCCATGGCAGTCGAAGTAAAAAAGGTGTATCAGCACATCAAAACCAAACTGAACGGCACCAACGAGCTGACAGTGACCAATGGATATTTCTTCCGAAATTTCGATAACATTCAGATTGATTGGAAGTTGCTTGAGAACGGAATCGAAGTGGAGAAAGGTGTTGTATCATCACTTGCAATACCGGCCAGTCAAAGTAAAACGGTTGTCCTTCCTGTAAAGACCAAACAGAAAGCCGGTTATGAATACTTCTTGAATGTTTACTATGATCTTAAAAAGCCGGAACCATTCCTTGAAGCAGGCCATGCACTTGCCTATGAGCAGTTTGAACTGAATTCACCGGTTCCCAAAGGCGATATCGCTGTTAAAGGCAAGCTGAATTCTTTGACCAAAGACGATATTTGCATCGTTACTGGAAAAGATTTTACAATGGCTTTCGACCTCAAGGCAGGGCTTCTCAAATCATACATTCTCAAAGGTGTGGCCATGCTCGTAAGCGGGCCCGAACCTTCATTCTGGCGTGCACCGACCGACAACGACATTGGCGCAGGATTCAACAAATCGATGCGGATGTGGCGGAACGCTTATCAGGAAGGGAAAATTATTGATTCTAAAGTTAATACGATCAATCCGGGTCAAATCGAAATCTTTTTCAGCAAAAACCTGGTTGATGGTGACGCGGTCATCAAACAAAAACTCACCGTTTATGCCGATGGTTCCATCAAAGTTGACAACCAGTTTGAGGCTATGAAAGGAAAATACAAAATCATGATGCGGATTGGCAACGACCTTCAGATGAACAAACAGTTCGATCAGGTGAAATGGTTTGGGCGTGGTCCGGGAGAAAGTTATTGGGACCGCAAAAGTGGATCTTTGGTTGGAATTTATAGCCAAAAAGTAAGCGAACAGTATTTTCCATATGCCCGTCCACAGGAGAGTGGCAACAAATCGGATGTACGCTGGTTCAGCATGACCAATAAAAAAGGGAGCGGATTGAGGTTCGAGTTTGCTGGTGAGCTTTTGAATTGTTCGGCACTGCCCTATAGTCTGGATGACCTTGATCCGGAAGCCGATAAGAAACAATACCATTCGGGCGAACTGGTAGCTCGGAACGAAACCTATCTGCACATCGATTTGCAGCAGTCGGGGTTGCAGGGTATGGATAGTTGGGGATCATGGCCGTTGAAGAAATATCAGATACCCTATGCAAATCAGCAATATAGTTATTGGATTAAACCGATCAGATAAAGAAGGACAATTATAAAAGAGACAAAATGATAAATGATTCTTCGGGGAAAATAGAAATTCAACACAGTAAATCCAAATTACTTTTATTGTTTATAGGTGCCGTGGCTTTTGCAGGGATTGGTTTTTGGTTTATAATTGTCAGACCGAAAATCGACCTTCCAATTTTAGGGGATCCGTCGATGGTTTTTATAACCGGTCTCGCCTGTATTGTATTCTTCGGGATCATGGGCTTTTTTATTTTCAACATTATGGGCGACAAATCCCCAGGACTTGTCATCTCAGATGAGGGGGTCTTTGACAACTCAAGTGCACTAAGTGTTGGACTTGTTCTCTGGACCGACATATTGGAAATCAAGGAAACAAAATTTGTTAACCAAACTTTCATCAGTTTGATCGTAAAAAATCCGCAGGTCTATATCGACAGGCAAACAAATGTGATCAAAGGGGTATTGATGCAAAAAAACTTTGATACCTATGGTACTGCAATCGCTATTTCTGCAAATGGACTGAATTGTGGCTACCAGGAACTTAAAGATACGCTCGACAAAAAATTCCTGGAATTTAAAGGCAATTTGAAGCAATAAGAAAAGCTGTTTAAAAACTTGTTTAGCAGCCCTTTGCGAAAATCAGCGCGATCTGCGGGAAAAACCAAAATATTTCCCGCTGATTTCGCTGATCAACGCAGAAACTTAATTTTGAAATGAGAAAATAATCCATGCATTAAGATTAAATCTGAATGACAAATCATTCATTAATTATATTTACTTAGTTAATGAATGAATTTTAATTCATAATTATAATATAATATTAGAAGAGTTTTCACCACCGTCCTAAATCAAATTTGCATTCTTTTGAACAATAAATCGCGGACGGTTTTGTGGTAGTTGGTGAAGACTTGCTCCAAGTTGAGCCTTCACTTTTTAGAAGAGCCTGGAAATGGATATTCCCAAAACGTTTTGTTATACTGTCTGTTGCAATAACTAATTGTTTCGGTTAACTGGTTGATTTTTTTAACTCTGATAATAGATATTTAATCCACAAAACTTTGATTTTTGCTTTAATTTCTGTAAATTTAATGAACTTTCGGAATGGGTTCAAAACCATTGCAGTTTGCATAGGCTAGAGCATAAAAAGTTTAAATAACAGTCATTCAGATCCAGGAGTTTCCTTAATGACTTTAAAAACCTTAAAGACTTAAAAGACCTTAAATTTTTATAAATGAAAGCAACTGCAACAAACAACAAGAATCTGAACAATAACCCACAAAACCTGGAGCCATTAATTCCACGCAGTGGCAATTACCGGAAGCTTTTCAGCTACCAGAAGGCGGAAGCTATTTTCGACATGACGTATTATTTTAGCCATAAATACCTTCAATGGGGCGACCGGACAATCGACCAGATGGTGCAAGCTGCCCGTTCTGGAAAACAGAATATTGTTGAAGGATGTGCAGCTTCTGCTACCTCTAAAAAGACGGAAATTATACTGATTGGGGTTGCCAAAGCGAGCCTTCATGAACTGCTGCTGGATTATGAAGACTACCTACGTACCAGGGAACAACGCCAATGGGAGGACGATTCGGTAGAACTGCTCAAAATGCGCGAACTTGGAAGAAAACACAACAATACAGGTTTTTATATGCCATTGGTGAAGACGCGCCCACCAGAAACCATTGCAAACATGGCGATTTGCTTATTAAAACAGACTGATTATTTGTTGTTTAATCAATTACAATCGCTTGGTGAGGATTTTTTGAAAAATGGTGGGATAAGTGAGCGTATGACAAAAATGCGCCTTGAGAGAAAGAAGTATTAGTTTACAAGTGATAGCCTCACTCAAAGTGAGACTATCACTAATTCAGCTATTTACTTTTAATATTCAAAGTATAGTCAAACGAAGTTGGGCCTGCATAGACCAGATATTGTTCGAGTGGCCGTGGCCCGCAACCCGCAGAACCGACACCCAAAGTTTTATGGCTGATGCACAATACAGTCGCACTGCTCTTTGGCAGATCAATCTTGTATTCAGGTATTTCAAGCTGCTCATCGGTATAAGGAAGCGCGGTAATCTGCATCAACTCCTTATCGCTGGTTACATGCAGGCTTGCACCGCCTTTCTGGAACAGGGTCGCCCATCTTACATCTTCATGGTTACCACAATCCATTGGTTTTTCATAAGGGGTTTGTTGCTGGGCAATTGTGCTGCCATAAACTCCTACATCGAAGCCTCTTTTGCGGTCGCTGTAATTCTCCATCGGGCCCCTTCCGAAGTAACTGATCTGATCGAGTTGTTTGTCCAACATCAATCTTACCCCCATCCGGCCAACGACCAACTTGGGATTATTAGAGTCGATCTTGTTGGAAGCAATAATTTTACCATCTCCGGTAACGGTATAAACGGCTTCATGGGTTACCACAAAGTCATTCTTCCCTTCACCTTTCAATTTGGCCAAAATCTGAACTGTTGTTGGATTAACCTGATTTACAGATGTTTCCACTACAGTCCATTTGAGTTCGCTCAAACCGTTTTTGGTCCAATCCCTGTAAGCCCACATATCGTCGTTTTTGTGCGGGGCACGCCACAGGTGCAAACGTGGACCACCTTGATTTGTCAGAAGGTCTTGTGCACCATTTTTCAATGATGTAAACGTTCCCAAAGTTTTGTCAAATACAACCGCAAAACCTGAGCCTTTAACAGTCACTTCCTTGTCGTTTTGGGTGAAGCTTACCGCTCCAGGCTGTGCAGCTTTCACCGTTGCTGAAACTTTAACAGGCACTTCAAACTGTTGGGAAGCAACTTCGAATCCCTTCCTGGCCCAAACTTTGTCGCTGTTCATTGTAAAAGAGATCCTTGCAAAATACTCTGCACCTGCTTTCGGGTTTGAAATCGTATAAGGAATTTTAACCACTTCCTCGGCTCCGGGAGCCATTTTGGGAACTGTCAACTTACCTGAGGAGATCACTTTCCCGTTTTCGGAAAGGCTCCACGAAGCAGTAAAATCGTCAAGGTTGATGAATTGATACTTGTTGCGGATTTTTACAGTTCCCTGATCGGCTGCATCAACAGCAATGCCAATCCATTGATAAGCTTTTTTCATCTCAGGATAGTGGGGCTTGGGCGAACGGTCGGAGAACACGGTTCCCTTGTGGATAAAGTAATGATCATTGGGGAATTCCCCGAATCCTCCACCATAGGCAATGATCGGATGCTTCGGATCGCGGTTGTTGTACAATCCCTGGTCCTGATATTCCCAGATGGCACCACCCAACAAAGAAGGGTATTTATCGAAAAGGTCGTTGTATTCGCCAATTGCGCCCATCGAATTGAACATGGCATGGGCATATTCGCAAAGGTAAAAAGGCTTCTTATAAGCAGTATCGGTCGCTATTTTCTCAACCTGTGCAGGATTTGTGTACATCCTTGAGTCGATGTCGGCAGGGTTTTTGGGGCTGATCCCAAACCTTTCGTAATGGACAAAACGGGTCGGGTCGATGGCTTTGATTGCCTCTTCGGCAGCCACAAAATTGGCACCAATGCCCCCACATTCGTTTCCAAGAGACCAAAGTATAACAGAAGGATGGTTTTTAAAGTTCTCAGTATTTGTCACATTCCGGCCAACAATCTGCCCTTTCATCCTTGGTTCATTGTCGAATTTGCCATCATAACCATGGCACTCCACATTGGCTTCTGCTACCAACCAGATGCCATACTCATCGCACAACTCATACCAGCGCGGATCGTCAGAGTAATGGCAGGTCCTGTCGTGGTTGCAATTCCCCTGTTTGATCACCTCTAGGTCGCGGATCATCTGGGCCTCGGTAATTGCATGACCCACATCTGGCCAATGTTCGTGACGGTTCACCCCCTTCAGTTTGATTGGCGTTCCGTTGACGAGGAACAAACGCCCCTTGATCTCAATTTTACGGATCCCCGTTTTTGACGAAAGGATTTCTGTGGAAGCAGCACCTTCGTTTAAAGAAATAACTGTGGTATAGAGTTTTGGTGTCTCGGCGGTCCATTTCCCAGGATTCGTTACCGGAAACTTTACAGAAAAAACTTGCTCCTCACCAGGTCCCAAAGCCGGTACTGCAACCTCAGCTTTTGCACCTGCAACGGGTTTGATCCCATCATATAGGGTCGCAACCAATTTTTGTGCAACGCCTTTTACAGTACCGTAATTTTTTATTTTGGCAGTTACATCGACTGTCGCATTTTTGTATTGTGAGTCAAGATCTGTTTTAATGAAATAGTCGCGGACGTGGGTATTTGGTGTGCTCCAGAACGTTACATTCCTGAAGATCCCGCTAAGCCTCCACATATCCTGATCTTCAAGGAAGCTCCCTGCGCAAAAACGGTAAACCTCAACAGCAACCATATTTTTACCAGGTTTTACATATTTGGTGATGTCAAATTCGGCTGCATTACGGCTGTTGATGCTGTAACCCACTTTTTCGCCATTGATCCAGAGGAAAAAACCCGAATCGACACCATCGAAAGTGAGGAACAACCGACGGCCATTCCAGGTTGCCGGAACTTCAAATTCCCTGCGGTAACTTCCAACAGGGTTACGTTCTTCAAACGCGGTGAAATTTTTTGGCGGCTCTGTCATCACATGGGGAAAATCTTTTTTAAAGATATAACCCGCGTTACGGTAATAAGGTGTGCCATAGCCCAATACCTGCCAATTGGAAGGTACAACAATTTCTTTCCATCCAGACACGTCAAAAGTTGGTTTGTAAAAATCGACAGGCCTGTACTCTGGGCGGGTAACCCAATTGAATTTCCATGGGCCATTCAACGACCGGCAAAACGAGGATGCATGGCGGTTGGCTTTGAGGGCTTCTGCAAGATTGCCATAGGCCATCAAAGTGGCATGAGCAGCTTCCTTGTTGATACCCAACATCTCGGGGTCTTCAATTTCAGAAGGGATAGGTGCGCCTACAACTGTATCGCCACTCATTGTGACAAAATTCTGGTTGTAGAGGAATCCCAGGTCCAACAAGGGAGCCTTTGCCGAAACCGGTTTTTCAGGTTCACTGCAAAATCCCGACAAGGCCAGGAAGGTGAATAAAACAAGATAAAGACAATTCGTTTTTTTCATTTCACTGTTAGTTTTTGATTCATTAAAAGTGGATTTTTAATCAGTCAAAGGTAAGTTTTACTTTTATTAAATTCCTATGAAAACCCATCAATAAAAAATGTTTAAAGACATAATTATTTGCAATTCTGTATATAATCCAAGAATCTTTATCCATTATTGATTAGATCAAGATTGAGACCACTTCGAAAAGTCTTCCTCTACTACAAAGACTCAAAAGGCATCACTAAGGATATAGTGTTGATATTATAACCTTTGTGAAAACTTAGTGCCTTAGTGGCATTTTTTGATTTTCTTTTCGGAGTGGATTAAAAATTTAGGTTTTATTAATATTAAATTCTATATTTGAACGATATTTCATACATTATATACATATATTATACTTATGAATGATATTTCATACAATGAATGGGTTTCGATGAGCGATAAGGCACTTTGCGCCTCCATTGGAAAGTTTGTCAGGCACCATCGTTTAAACCAGAACAAAACCCAGGATGAAGTTTCAGAAGCATCTGGCATCAGCAGGTCGACATTGAGTTTGATGGAACGCGGTGAAAAGGTGACCCTGAGCAGCCTGATACAGGTTTTGAGGGTACTCGATTTGTTGTATGTCATGGATGCTTTTAAGGTGACCAATGAAATTAGCCCCATTGAATATGCCAGGTTGCAGAAGAACAAACGGCAACGTGCAAGAAATCACGATAAAGAAGGAACATCTAAAGAAGAACCGACATGGTAGATTTTGCGGAAGTCAGGATTTGGGGCGAGTTTGTCGGGGCAGTGCGCTGGGACCCCGATCAACACCTTGCGAGTTTTCAGTACGACACCAAATTTCTGTCAAAAGGTTGGGACCTCTCCCCGATCAAAATGCCCATCAGGAACGGGAATAGGATTTATTCCTTTCCAGAATTGCGGCCAAATCGTGGTGATAGCTACGATACGTTCAAAGGGTTGCCAGGCCTGTTGTCGGATGCCTTGCCCGACAGATATGGCAACCAGTTGATCAATTCGTGGTTGGCACAACAAGGCCGGCCAACCAATAGCATGAACCCTGTCGAACAGTTGTGTTTTATCGGGAAACGCGGAATGGGGGCTTTGGAATTTGAGACAGCTTTGTTCAAGTCTGAAAAACAGGCTGTTCCAGTTGAAATAATAAGTCTGGTCGAAACTGCCCAAAGGATGCTTTCGATCAGGGAAGGTTTTGAAACCAATCTCAATGAGGATGAACAGAAAGCGATGAAGGATATCCTGAAAATCGGGACTTCTGCGGGAGGGGCTCGGGCAAAAGCGGTGATCGCTTACAATCCGAAAACCGGTGAAGTAAAATCGGGACAGGCCAGGGCACCAAAAGGCTTTGAACATTGGCTGATCAAACTCGATGGGGTTCACGATGCCCAATTGGGGGAGAGCAACGGTTTCGGAAGGGTCGAGTATGCCTACCACCTGATGGCCAAAGATTGTGGAATCGACATGATGGAGTGCAGGTTATTGGAGGATGATAGGGGTCTTGCCCATTTTATGACCAAACGTTTCGACAGGGAAGGGAACGAAACGAAACACCATATCCAGACTTTATGTGGCATCCAGCACTACGATTACAACAACATGTTGTCTTACAGTTATGAACAACTTTTTCAAACCATGAGGATATTGAAACTGAGTTATCCCGAAGCGGAGCAGATGTTCCGCAGGATGGTGTTCAATGTAATGGCAACCAACTACGACGACCATACCAAGAACTTCTCATTTAGGTTAAAAAAAGAGGGCAAATGGGAACTCTCCCCAGCTTATGATGTGTGCTACTCCTACGATCCCAACAGCATTTGGGTCAGTCAGCAGACATTAAGTATCAATGGAAAACGTAAAGGGATTATCAAAGCAGACTTAATGACGATTGCCGAAGCAAATAACATCAAAAAAGGGGACAAAATTATCGGGGAAGTAAACTCAGTGGTCAGAAATTGGGTGGATTATGCTGAAAAAGTAAAAGTAGCCCCAAGATTAAAGGATACGATCACAAAAACACTGAATGCACCAATCGATTAGATGCTATCTATTTACCTGAAAACCACTCCTTGAATTCTGTGACCCGTACCTTGCTGATCAATATCTTTTCGGCAACTTTCACTTTAAGGTTGATGGACAACCGGCTGTTGAAGTAAAAATCAACCTCTTTAATTGAATTCCGGGCAACGATAAACTGTCGGTTGGCCCTGAAAAAATCGACGGGATTGAGCATAGCAGCCAGTTCATCCAAGGTATTTTCGAGAACAAACGATTTTTCGTCATTGGTTTTGGCCTTCACCAAGGCATCCTCGATATGGATATAGGCGATGTCCTTCACCTGCAAAGGGACCAGCTTGCTCCCTTTGACCGGGACCAGAAAATGGGTCTTATAGGACTTATCTTTGCTAAACAAAGCAATTAACTGATTGATATCGGGTTGCGATTCCTGCGAACCTTTCAGCCTTTTCATCTTTTCCAAAGACCGCTCCACACCAACGTGGGTAATGGGTTTAAGAAGGTAATCGATACTGTTGACCTGAAACGCTTTGATCGCATATTCATCGTAAGCCGTCGTAAAAACAATGGGACAGGTGATATTGACATGTTCAAAAATAAGGAATGCCGAACCATCTGCAAGATGGATGTCCATAAAAACCAGATCCGGCTGGCTGTTTTCTCCAAACCACTCTACTGTAGACATAACGCTGTCGAGAACAGTGATCACCTGGATATTTCCAACTTCACTCAGCACGCTCTGAAGATGCCTTGCAGCAAGTGCTTCGTCCTCAATGATCAATGCCTTCATAATGATCTGGATTTGATTAGCGGAATCTTGACCCTGAACTCATTGTTGTCGCCCGAAACCTGCAATTCGCGGTTGCCAAGCAATTGAAACTGTTTTGAAAGATTGGCCAGGCCAATGCCTGTTCCCTGTTCAGGCGAAAGTTTCTTCTGAATACGATTGGTTACGGTAAGTATATCGTTTTCAGTTGAACATATATGGATAGTCAAAGGATTGCGCTTGCTGATCTCATTGTGTTTCACTGCATTTTCAAGCAAAGTCTGGACAGTAAGTGGTGGAAGCATCAGTGACAACTGTTCTTCTTTGATCTCTGATTTGATGATCAGGTTTGCATCATAACGCATCTTGATGAGAAACAGGTACGATTCGGCAAATTCCATCTCTTCACGAAGTGTAACCAATTGTTTCTCATTTCCTTGTAATGTATAGCGCAGTACCTGCGACAGATGGTCAACATACTGTCCGGCAAGTTGGGGTGTCTCTCGGATCAACGTTTTCAAAGCCGTGAGCGAATTGAACAGAAAATGGGGGCTCACCTGGTTTTTTAGCGATTCGAATTGGCTCTGAAGGCTTTCGATCCTGAGTTTTTCATTTTCCAACTCAAAGGTCTGCTTTTGATAAATCAGCCGCATGATAAAGATGGAGCCCAGGACGATGGCAGCGCTGAATAAATTCCTGAAAAGCAATTCGTCATGATGGCCCCTGAAATCTATCGGAGGAGGAGTCCCCATGTTTTTTAACAAGTTGATGATTGAAATCAATACAACAACCGACACAACTGTTAGAATTATCGACAAGGCAAGCTTCCCTGCTTTTATATTGTACTGTCTTTCATATGGTTTGATCAGATAATAGTTGAGCGTAAACAATAGGAAAGTTACCAAAAAAGTACCGGTCAGATCAAAAGCCGCGAGGTCAACATTAAATTTCCCACGCCCATGCTTATCGATTTCGTCAAACAGGGTAAACAGCACCAGTGGGAAATGCATGGTAAGCGCAATGATCAGCGACAGGAGAAGCGCGATACCGAAATATCTTTGTGTTAAAGTTGTTTTCATAAGCACCAAAGATAGTGAATGGGGGAAAGATAATCCAATAAAAAAAGGGTTGAAACTGAAAAAAGGATTGCCGAACCATCCATTTCTCAAAGTGAAGAATACAATTGCCAGTTTCGATAAAATCTATGGCAGGGTCTTGCATTATCTTTAATCCAGTTTTCTTACCTTGCGGGACTTATGATCATCCGGTACAACCTTATTTTAATTGAATTTCTATGTTTAATGTTACATCATTACCCATGAACATTTTGCCTCAAATTTCGATTGGTATGTCACTGCTTTTGCCGGGAATAAGTGCATTTGCACAAACAGCTCCGGCACATAAAATCAAACAACCCAATATCATCCTTATCTTGATGGACGACATGGGTTATGGAGATCTAAGTTGTTATGGTGCAACAGGATATAAGACGCCCAATCTGGACAGGATGGCGAAAACGGGAATCCGTTTTACGAGTTTCCTTTCGGCACAGGCCGTTTGCAGCGCATCCCGTGCCGGATTATTGACCGGTTGTTATCCCAACCGGGTCGGTATATCGGGTGCCCTTTCCCCTACTGCCGAAATTGGTTTAAACCCTTCGGAGACAACAATTCCTGAAGTATTAAAGCAGAAAGGTTACAAGACCGGGGCAATCGGGAAATGGCACCTCGGCCATCTTCGTCAGTTCCTGCCGCTTCAACAGGGCTTTGATGAATATCTTGGTCTTCCTTATTCAAACGATATGTGGCCGGTGTTTTTTGACGGGTCCCGGAATTTCCCTAAAGAATATGCACGAAAACTGGCTTTCCCCGAGTTGCCACTGATCAAAAACAACGACAAGATCAGGGAGATTAAAACCCTTGAAGATCAGTCAGAACTGACAACCATTTACACCGAAACAGCCGTTGATTTTATTAACCGGAACAAAAAGAACCCGTTTTTCCTTTACATGGCCCATTCAATGCCGCATGTTCCTCTCGCAGTTTCAGCCAAATTTAAAGGAAAAAGCAGTCAGGGATTGTATGGCGATGTGATCATGGAGATCGACTGGTCGGTAGGCGAGGTCATGAAGGCACTGGAAAAGAACGGGTTGTATAAAAACACCCTTGTGGTATTTACTTCGGACAATGGTCCCTGGTTGAATTTTGGGAACAATGCCGGTTCGACAGGTGGTCTGCGCGAGGGAAAAGGTGACAGTTTTGAAGGTGGTCAACGGGTACCTTGTATCATGAAATGGCCTGGCGTAATTGCAGAAGGTACAATTTGCAACAACCTCTCTTCAACGATTGACCTTCTTCCAACATTTGCGGCAATTACCAATTCCACTCTTCCCGCAAATAAAATTGATGGCGTAAATATTCTACCTCTTTTGCTTGGCGACGAAAATGCGAATCCAAGGGAAACTTTCCTTTATTACTACCGCAAAAACAGTCTTGAAGCAATTCGGAAAGGTACCTGGAAACTGGTTTTTGCACATCCCGGAAGAACCTATATCGGTTTTAAACCTGGTTCCAACGGATTCCCCGGACCTACCAATGAAAATTTTCAGCACGAAGAGGGATTATATGACCTCCGCCGCGATCCGGGAGAAAGATACGATGTAAAAGAGTATTATCCTGAAGTTGTGGCTGAGTTGAAAAAGCTGGCCGATGAGGCACGCCTTGATCTGGGCGATGATATCCAGCAGATAAAAGGGGCAAATGTTAGGGAAGTGGGGCATTGAAATTGTGGGAACCTCTACGACAGGTAAAAATAAAAAGGAAATAATTGAAATAAGGTGGAAATAAAGTGGAAATATTAATTCAAGACAATAGATGAAAAACTACAAACTGATTTTAGCTTCACTGGCTTTGACCAGTTGCAATGTTGCCCAAAAACCAGATCAGCTCTATTTGCCCAAACTTGATAAAAGCGGCAAACCACGCAATGTTGTATTCATCTTATCGGATGACCACCGGTATGACTATATGGGATTTGTTGGAAAAGTCCCATGGTTGAAAACTCCGAATATGGACCGCATGGCAAAGGAGGGGGCATACATTAAGAATGCATTTGTAACCACTTCCCTAAGTTCCCCAAGCCGGGCGTCCATTCTCACAGGCCTCTATTCGCATACCCATAAGGTGGTTGACAATTCGGCACCGCTTCCCGATGGATTGACATTCTTTCCTCAATACCTTCAGGCCGCTGGTTATCAGACAGCTTTTTTTGGCAAATGGCATATGGGAAACGATTCCGGTGACCCACAACCCGGGTTTAACCATTGGGAAGCTTTCCAGGGACAGGGGGAATACTACAATCCGCGGATCAATACAAACGGAGTATGGAAACAATACAAGGATAGCACTTATGTTACCGACTTGCTTACGGAACATGCCATCGATTTTATGAAAGGTCAGATCAAAGCCGATAAACCTTTCTTCGTTTACTTATCGCACAAAGGTGTTCATGATAGTTTCCAACCTGCTAAACGCCACAAAGGAATGTATGCCGGTAAAGATTTGGTGATCCCTGAATCTTTCAAAACTCCCTATTATGGGATAAAACAACTTCCAACGTTAGATCCCAAAACCAATAAAGCCGCAACCGGAAAAGAATACTATGGCGAAGATATGGCCCCAAATTGGGTAAAAAACCAACGCGAAAGCTGGCATGGCGTTGATTATTCGTACCATGGCCGCCCTTGGAAAGTTCAGGTCATCAATTATTGTGAGACGTTAATGTCTGTAGATGAAAGTATTGGATCTGTCCTTGACTTCCTGAAATCACAGGGACTTGAAGACAACACCCTTGTTATTTATATGGGCGACAATGGATTTGCATGGGGAGAGCATGGCCTGATCGATAAACGCCAATTCTATGAAGAGTCGGTCAGGGTACCCATGCTGGCAAGGTGTCCCGATTTGTTCAAAGGGGGTCAGGTCTTGGAGAAAATGGTCCAGAACGTTGACATTGCACCAACCATCTTATCCTGTGCAGGATTGGACAAAGCCAAAGAAATGGTGGGACAGTCGTTTATACCACTTTTGCAAGGGAAAGACATCCCATGGCGAAACCGTATCTTCTATGAATATTACTGGGAACATGAATTTCCTCAGACTCCAACCATGCATGGCGTCCGCACAGACCAGTACAAATATATCCGCTACTACGGAATTTGGGATACAAATGAGTTTTATGATCTGAAAAATGACCCCAATGAAATGCACAACCTGATCGATTCCCCTGCACTTCAGGACACAATCAAACGATTGAACCACGATCTGTACGATTGGATGGAATCAACAGGAGGTATGTACATTCCATTAAAACGTACCGAACGCCCACATTTTGACCATCGTAACAAAGGGAATTATTAAAATTTCACAACCATTAAATTGACAACCATTGGGAAAGATTACAAAAAAATTGGATAAAAGCTCAAAATTCAGTAAACTTGCACTATATTGAAAATAATAATATGACTATGATAACACTAAAGGTAAATATTGAAAATGAAGTCGACGCAAAGATTTTTGCTGAAATGATTGCGAATTTTACTTTTGTAAAGTCGGTCGAAATCCCACAATTAACAAAAACATATTCTGCCTTTCAAATAATAACAGATGAATTATTGCTATTACCACCTAAAAAGATAGGAAACCCATCAGATTATTGTGGAATTTGGCTAAATAAAGGTATAACAGACATTAAACAATTTAGAAATAGTCTATGGCAAAGAAACAAATAAACTATAAAATTGTGTGCGATACCAATGTCTTTATAAATTATTTACAAAAGGAAGAACAAACGGTTTCAGCAATAGTAAATATTGGAAATGACAATGTTGTAATGCCTATCATTTCAGCATTAGAACTTTGCAAGGGTACTGGAAATAAAGATGAACTAAAAGAAATTCAGGAATTTATAAATTGTTATTCTTCTTTGCAATTGAATACCAAAGGTGTGGAATTAGCATTAGAATTGATTAAGAAATACCATCTTGCTTATAATTTAGGATTAGCAGATGCATTAATAGCGGCTTCAGTCATAGTTGCAGATTTACAATTGTTTACATTTAATGTTAAAGACTTTGATTTCATAAGTGGGTTGAAACTATATTTTCCACCAAATTTGAGCAAAATAAAACGAAAAAAGTCTTAAATAGAAGATGAAATTTTGTGCTATTAAGTTTTGAAATAAAAATAGAAAAATATTCAACACCTCATCACAATAGACATAATAATATACTGATTATGAAAATCTGGGACCGGTATGTACACTACTATTTGGAACATTTTTCTTCTGTTCAGACAGAAAAGGAAGATGGATTGCCATATCTTAGGGACAAACTGTTTGTTTCGATTTTGCTTGTAACGTTTCCTTTGTGCTGTTTGGCTTATGTTCCAAGTATCATCACTTCAATTATCACGATTAAATATGTCATCGGAGCTTTCGATACATTGACCTTGCTGCTTTTCCTGGTGATCTTCCTTGTCAGGAATTTAAGCCTGAATGTCAAAAAAGTGGTTTTCTCTGCAATTTTTTACATGCTATCTGTTGTCCTGCTCATTTATATGGGCATGCAAGGACCAGGCCTTATCATTCTTCTGTGGATTTCTGTTTTAATTACCCTTTTTCAAAGCAAAAAGGCGGGTTTGATCTCCGCTGGTTTGAATGCCTTTCTTATTATGGTTATGATGGCATTATTTCCACTAACCGAAATGCCCTTGTCCCTTTTTCAGGAATATACACTATTAAGCGGGATCACTATAGGAATTAACTTAATCATATTTAATACTTTGGCTGTACTTTCGGTTTCATTTCTGCTCGATCATCTGAATGAATCGTTTTTGAAAGAGAAAAAATTGCGGACACTTTTAAAACAGGAAAGTTCCGATTTAATGAAAGCCAAGCTAAAGGCAGAAGAGAGCGACAAACTCAAAACAGCTTTTCTCACTAACATGAGCCACGAGATAAGGACACCCATGAATGGGATTCTCGGGTTTTCCACCTTGCTGAGTGAACCCGGTCTTCAAGGGAAAGATCAGCAGGAGTACATTGCCATGATTCAGAAAAGTGGTGCCAGGATGCTCAATATCATCAACGAGATTGTTGACATTTCGAAACTCGAATCTGGACAAGTGGATGTTCAATTAAGTATGACAAACATCAACGAAAGGATTGAGCATGTTTTTAAACTCCTGAAACCAGATGCAGGCAAAAAAAATATCGGTTTGTCCTTTGAAAATGGCCTGTCGTTTTATAAAGCCAATTTTAAAACTGATGGGGACAAATTATATGCGATATTGACCAACCTTGTTAAAAATGCCATAAAATACACCGATAAAGGGTCAATTAATTTTGGTTATAACGTTGTAGAGACTCACGGCAAGGTAGAGACGCACGGCAAGGTAGAGACGCACGGCCGTGCGTCTCTACTGCAATTTTTCGTAAAGGACACAGGCATTGGAATCCCAATTCACCGGCAAGAAGCCATTTTTGACCGGTTTGTTCAGGCAGACATTGCTGATTTGGAGGCCAGGCAAGGGGCAGGATTGGGTTTATCGATCACAAAATATTACGTCGAAATGTTGGGTGGCACGATTTGGGTCGTGAGCGAACCTGAAAAAGGATCAACGTTTTATTTTACTTTGCCCTGCAACAAGAACGGGTCGGATCGTACGACTAATAATTCCTTATTTAACAAATAAACATCCTTGAAAAAATCATTGGCACTTCTTATTCCCTTAATAAACATATTGATAGGATGTTCAAAAGATGAATAATTATGGAAATTAAAATTGGTCTGATTTGCCTTCTGTTGCTCACCATTCAGTTGGGAAAAGCACAAACTGAAAATAGCGCTGGCACAAACCTCCCTGCTTATGCCGCGAAGTACAACGATCGCATGTTTGGGGAAAATGTTTTCATTTTTGATCCGAAAATGGACATGAAGGAGGTTCAAACTTTAATCGATTCCCTTTATAGCCAGCAGCATCCCCGCAAGAGTGAATTTGGGCCGGACCGGTATGCATTGCTTTTTAAACCGGGAACCTATCCATTGGATTTGAAAGTCGGGTATTACATGCATTTCATTGGACTTGGTGAATCACCCGATGATGTTTTGATCAGTGGAGCCCTAATTTCAAAGGGAGAGAAAAATGGGAATGTCACCTGTAATTTCTGGAGATCGGTTGAGAATCTTTCAATTGCGGCTCCTGCCGGGGCCATTAATATCTGGGGCGTTTCACAGGCAGCGCCCATGCGGAGGGTCCATATCAAAGGCGATATCCAACTGCACGACAATGGCTGGGCAAGTGGCGGCTTTCTGGCCGATTCAAATGTCGATGGGACAGTCTATGCAGGAGGACAGCAACAATGGTTTTCACGAAATGTTGACCTGGGGAAATGGGAAAAAGGGAGTTGGAACATGGTGTTTCTTGGAGTTCCGAATGCCCCAACAGATCAATGGCCCCAAAATCCATATACGGTAATCAACGCAACTCCTGAGATCCGCGAGAAACCCTATTTGGTACTCGATAAATCGGGTTATCTTGTCAAAGTCCCGGAACTAATGAAAGACCGAATAGGTATAAGCTGGATCAAAGGGCAAAAGGACAAAAATGGTTTAAAAGTTCAGGATTTTTACATTGTCAAATCAGCTACGGATAATTCAGAATCGATCAATGCTGCACTCAAAAAAGGCAGGAATTTACTATTTACTCCGGGTGTTTATTTGATTGACCAAAGCCTTCAGGTTACCCGTCCGGGAACATTGATTTTAGGTATCGGAATGCCGTCGCTGAGGTCAAACAATGGGAATTCGGTTATCGAAGTATCGGATGTTGATGGGGTTACAATTTGTGGCCTGACCATCGATGCCGGAAAAATGCCATCCGGATCGCTTTTCGTAGTGGGGGAATCCAATTCCATGAAGAGCCACCAGAAAAACCCGACCTTCTTGTTCGATATTTTTTTCAGGGTAGGAGGTTATGGTGAGGGCAAAACTTCAAACTGTCTGGTAATCAACAGTAAAAACGTATTTGTCGATCATACATGGTTGTGGCGTGCCGATCATGGCAAAAATGTAGGTTGGGACCAGAACACATGCAAGAATGGCCTGATTGTGAATGGGGATGAGGTCACATGTTATGCCCTATTCTGCGAGCATTTTTTGGAATACCAGACCTTGTGGAATGGCAACAATGGGAAAATGTATTTTTACCAGAGCGAGATGCCTTACGATCCACCTACAGTCGATTCATGGAAACATGGCAATGTTGGCGGTTATGCTTCCTATAAAGTGTCGGATGGCGTAACAAAACATGAAGCGTGGGGATTGGGGATTTATTGCGTGTTTTACAAAGCACCCGTTATGGTTGACAATTGCATCGAGGCTCCCGTCGCTTTAGAAAAAGACATCCGCCATAAGATTATATTCTGGCTCAATGGGAACAAGGAGAGCGTGATGAAAAGCATCATCAATGGCAAAGGTGGTCAGGTTGATGTTTCAACAAGAAAAGCTGTAATGAATTAGTATCCGGTTCCAGCTAAATATTTTCACTGTTAAAAGTTTGCAGTTCAGTTTTTTATTCTTAATTTCGTTTAGGTAGGATAATTGTTGAATGATGTTTAATTGCACAGAATATGAAAACCTTTGTTAGAATTGGCCTTTTCTTAGTGTTGTTCAGCAGTTCATTGAATTGCTTTCCCCAGGGTAAAATCGACAAATCGAAAGATGACCTTAAAAAGAGTTCCAAAAGCAATGATCGCCAATCAAAAAATTCAACCTCTTTTTCGACAAGCAGATCGGATGATTCATTTGAATTTTTCATCTTCAGAATGTTTGCCCAAGCTTTTGTTTTTGTCACTTACAATACGTTAATTGGGAATTATGAGAAGGAAAACCACTTGTACAATAATTTGACGTATGCTCCTTTTTATGATCATTTCTCGGGAAATTATATTGGCAAAGGTTCCGACTCCACTTTAACGAGAAATTTCAGGTTCGATCTGGACAATAAGTTCTTGTATTACAATGACAAATTGTTCGGGAACCACTTAAAAGCCAAAATCAGGCCCTTCAAATATTTTTATTTTCAGACCGATTTTGTCCAATTGCTTGAACTTGATAAAGATAACCGCGATTATTCAAATATCTCTTTGTTCGACCTTAACTTTTGTTATGACAGGATTAGGCTTGAACGGTTCAATCTGGGATGGGTTTTGGGCGTGAAGTACATTGGAAATGACATCAAGAAGGCTGGTTTTAATTATGGTTTAAATACCGATATTTTTATTTCGCATAGTCTAAGCCTTTATAGTTCAATGAAATGGAGTTTAATCAACAATGTTGATGTAAATGATTTTGAAATAGAGGGCAAATTCCACAGAAAGAACCATTTCTTTTCAATTGGTTATGAGCATTTTAAAATAGGGTCGCCAAATTATGATTTAATTTCCTTTGGAGGAGGTATATATTTTTGAAAAGGTTAAAAAAAACTTCCTATTTTTCGCATTAATATAAAGCGAGGCAAAAACTATCTGTGATGAACATGACTCAAGAAAATCTGAAAGCTTACGAAAAATATTTAATAAACCTAGCCAGGGATAGGGATGTTGTTGAAACGGCAAAAGAAGAGGGGCGTGAGGAAGGAGTATTTATGACTGCCAAAAATGCGATTGTTGAAGGCTTGTCCAATGAGATTATAAAAAAGATTACAAAATTCACAGACGAACAAATAAATGACCTACGTAACGAAATGAACGACAATGCGATGTTATAAATTATTGAAGTTTATAATCTTAAATTAGAATAATAATCTAATTTTGGGAAAAACTTAAAACATGAAGAAGAAAAACATCTATACTGTTCAAATACTGTTTATTGTGATCCTGCTGGCCCTTATTTTATCGAATTCTTCTTCCGCCCAAAAATACAAAGGAAAACCCTGGAAAAGCACCGTTCAGCAAATTCCCGGCAAATTGCAGTGCGAATTGTATGACCTTGGGGGTGAAGGTGTTGCCTATCACGACTCCGATTCGATCAACAACGGAAGTGGAAAACTCAACCCGGCAAATGGTTCTTTCCTCAACGAATTCAGGATGAATGAAGGTGTCGATATTTCCTACACCAAATCGAAAGAGATCGATAACAACCCTTATAACCTCGTCGAACCGCTAATGGACCAGCTTTATGTGGGTTGGACAACACCGGGCGAATGGATCAACTATACAATAAAAGTAAATCAATCAGGTGATTATAAAATTGGCCTGATGTACACTGCCAGTGGAGATGGCGGGATTTCATTCGACCTTGATGGAAAACCGCTGACTCCTGAACTGAAAGTTCCATCTACGCGCAACGACAAGGAACCCACGGCATGGAGGCAGTGGCACCACTGGAACCGTATCGATTCCCTGGCAACCGTAAAGCTTAAAAAGGGAATTCACATTTTGACATTAAAAACCATTTCGAATGGAAATATGAATTATGATTATTTAGAATTTACACATTTTAAAGATGCCAAATGATCATGACCAAATTATAATTAAATATTTTTCAAATAGTTACATTCAAATTAATCAAACAAACTGACATGAAGAACCCTTTTATCAAAAACTCCTTTTCAGGAAATTTCTTTGCGATTGTGTTGGCAGCAATCGCAATTTGCTTTCTCTCATCTCAATCCTTATTTGCGCAAAATCCTAAACCTCAGTCACATGTAAAAGTGACACTCAATGCATTTTCCTTCAACGACCAGATGACTGGCAAGGGGCAGAAAGACAACAAGCCTACAATGACTTTGCTTGAAGTCGTGGATTGGTGCGCAACCCAAAACATTGAGGCTATCGATGTGACCGGCTATTATTTCCCCGGTTACCCGGAAGTGCCTACAGATGAATACATTTACGAACTCAAACGCAAAGCCTTTAAATTGGGGATCGACATAAGTGGCACAGGAATACGCAACAATTTTGCCTCGCCAGATCCAAAGGTGCGGGCTGCTGATGTTGAACTGGCAAAAAAATGGATTGTTGTGGCTGAAAAACTTGGGGCTCCTGTCATCCGGTTGTTTGCCGGTGCAATCCCCAACGGTTATGAAAACAAATGGGACGAGGTAGCTGGCTGGATGATTGAATGTTACAAGGAGTGTGCAGCTTTTGGCGAAAAACATGGTGTGATCATCGGCATCCAGAACCATGGCGATATGTTGCAAACTGCCGAACAGTGCATCAAAATTGTCAAGGCAGTCAACTCCAAATGGGCAGGCATCATTCTCGACACCGGAAATTTCAAAGTCAAGGATCCTTATGTTGATATTGAAACCATCATTCCTTACACAGTGAACTGGCAGGTTAAAGAAAGTGTGTTTGGTGTGAATAGTCCTATCAAAACCGACTTCCCGCGTTTAATGAAAATAATAAAAAGAAGTGGCTATCGGGGTTACCTTCCCGTTGAAACACTTACAGTGAAAGACATTCCTGCCGATCCTTTCAAAACTGTACCTGCATTGCTGAAAGATCTGAAAGCAGCAATGGACAAAGAATACCAATAGCCATTAATTTGATTTATAGCATACTAACATTATGAAAACGATCAGATTCACTTTAATCATTTCACTTATTGGTACTTTTTCACTTATAAGTTACGCCCAAAAAAACAATCAACCTTTAAAAGAATCCCCAACCTTTGAAAAATCGCCCGATTTTGCAGAAGCTTTGGCAAATGGCAAACTGGCCAACGAAGGTTACAACAGGTGCATGAATTACCTCAATGCCTGGTTAAAGGTTGCTGACAAAAACACTGGATTGATTCCCAGGAACATCAGGGAGAGTGCCGATTATTGGAATGCCTGGGACGCGGCTGCCGACAATTATCCGTTTATGGTACTCACCACATCGATCCTTTCCCCTGAATTGTTCAAAGGCAAAATGATCGATATGCTGAATGCCGAACGGAAACTGACGTCCCGATTGGGAGCGTTGCCCGACACTTATTCGTTTTCAAAGAAAGGGTTCAAAAATGCAGTGATCGATACGAGCGAAATCATCTTTGGGACAGCCGAATACATGAAAGACGGATTGATCCCACTCACCGAATGGCTGGGGAAAAGTCCCTGGAGCGACCGGATGCTTGAAATGCTCGACGACCTTGGGAAACAAGTCAGGATCGTTAAACGCATGAAACAGGATGTTTTTGGAAAAAGTTCTGTGGTTGAGGTCAATGGCGACCTTTTGCAAACCCTTTCACGAATGTATTGGTTTACTGGCGAAAAGAAATACCTGCTTTGGGCTGCCGATATTGCCGATTTCTATCTGACTGATGAACATTTGCCCACAAAAGCTTTGGAAGTCCTAAAAATCAGGGATCATGGATGTGAAATCATCTCCGGGCTTTGCGAAGTCTATCTTGCAGCTTATTATTCCTGGCCCGAGAAGAGGAACCAATGGCGAAAACCAATCCACGAAATGCTCGACCGGATTCTCGAAGTCGGTCGTAATGAGGATGGATTGTTTTACGACGAAGTGAATCCTGTAACGGGAAAGGTCATCAGTTCACGCCTTGCCGACAATTTTGGCTATACCTTCAATGCCTATTATTACATGTCAGTACTTGATTCAACACCTAAATACAAAGATGCTGTAATAAAGGGGCTTAGCTCGCTAAATGCTAAATACCGGAACCATGACTGGGAAAGCGGGAGTTGCGATGGCTATGCTGATGCCATCGAAGGAGGATTAAATCTGTACAACAGAGAAATGATCCCTTCTTTGAAAGATTGGCTCGACAGTGAGATAAGGGTGATGTGGAACTTCCAAAAACCAGATGGCATGATTGAAGGTTGGCATGGCGATGGGAATTTTGCGCGCACAACCATCATGTATTGCATGTGGAAAGCACAAGGGATCAGTGCGGTTCCCTGGAAAAGCGACCTGATTCTGGGGGCAGTAAAAAGTGCTGATGGATTGAAAGTTGCGCTAAGTTCACCTTCGGACTGGAGCGGTAAATTAAAGTTTGATGTGCCCAAATATTCGGTCAATATGCACTATCCCATTGATTATCCACGCATTAACCAGTTTCAAAATTGGTTTTCTGTGAAGGAAAACCAGAAATATCAGTTTGAAAAGTCTGGCTCAAATGCGAAAACCTACACTGGCAAACAGTTATATGAAGGGATTACGATTGAAGTAAAAAAGGGGGAACCTGTCTATATCCGAATAAAGTAATTATTAATGTTTGAATGAAAGCTAAATTTCAGGTTGTTACCTATTTGAGGCGATACAATATACCTTGAATACGGTATAGCGTGAAAATTAAAGAATTGCTATCCTTGTATCCTATTTTTGAAGGAATTCCATTGTGTGGGATTCCTTCAAATTGTAATTTATGGGATATGGGAAGAAGCATTGGAAATCAGAATTTGAAGCAATACATAGTTCGGAAGGCAAAACAGTTGGGGGCTGAAATCGTAGGTTTTGCCCCTGTAAGCCGTTGGGAAGAGTACAACGAGACCAAACCCTCCTTTTTCCCTCAGAACATCCTTCCCAATACAAAAACAGTGATCGTCCTTGGCGTCCCCATCCTGATTCCAATGCTGGACACAACCCCATCGATTGTGTATTCGGAATTGTACAACACAACCAATCGCCTTCTCGACGATATCGCCTATAAAATTACAGTTGCCATCAACGCCAAAGGTTACCAATCGATCTTCTTCCCGCGTGACGGATATGGGGATATTTCTGTATTGGTGCCCAAACCTGAAGCCGCTTTCTCGCATGTATTTGCCGCAAAATATGCGGGATTGGGGACAATCGGTTACAATCACACCTTGCTTACGAAAGAGTTTGGGCCCAGGGTAAGGTTGGTTTCGATACTAACTGAAGCAGAAATTGCCCCGGACCAAATAATCAAACGGGAATTGTGCATAAAATGCGAACTTTGCGGAAAATGTTGTCCAACTTCGGCTTTTACAACAACCGAAAATTTAATTGCCGACATGGACAAAACAAAATGTGCGGTTTATCATGAACAACTTAAAAAAGAGCTCCATTATCCTTGTGGGGTTTGCATTAAAGTTTGTCCGATAGGTGATGACCGAAAACTTTTTGGGAACAATACAAGAAAATACCTTAACGAAAAAAAGGTATTGTCTCGGGACCCATCCAATGCAGAATATTCGGGATGGGAACATTGCCGCAGTTTCGGTTCAAAATAGATTATAAACAAATTAGTTAAAAAAACAAACAATGGATAAAAGCTTTGCATCCCAACTCATCCACCTGGGAGAAAAAAATCCCGAATCGGCTTCGAGGGCGAAATCGTTGCCCATCACGATGAGTTCCGTGTTCGTTTTCGACGATGTCGAGACACTTGATCAAATCTATGATGGCGAAGCCAAAGGATATATCTATACAAGAAATGGCAATCCTGTTCACGACGCCCTGGCCGAAATCATGTTCAACATCGAAGAGGGAGAAGATGCACTCGTCTATTCTTCCGGAATGGCCGCCATTTCGCTAAGCATTATCTCGCAGGTAAGGTCTGGCGACCATATCATTGCAGCCAACGTGCTTTATGGCGGGAGTTTTCAGTTTATTAAAACGGAATTGGCTCGGTTCAATATCGATGTGACTTTTGTTGACCCTGTCAACGAGGACATTTCCTCCTATTTCAGGCCAAATACCAAAGTGGTTTATGTCGAAACCATCTCAAATCCTTTGATGGAGGTGATCGACCTAGCCAAAATTGCCGATTTGACCCACCGGTTTGGGGCTAAACTGATCGTTGACAACACGTTTGCCACTCCGGTAATCTGTCAGCCCTTGTTGCTGGGTGCCGATATTGTAGCCTATAGCGCCACAAAATATCTCTGCGGTCACAGTGACGTAACAGCAGGCATCGTAGTTTCAAACAAAGAGACCATTAAACAGATCTATTCCGTTGGACTCCTTTACGGCCCAACAATGAGCCCGTTTGATGCATGGCTTGTGGTACGTAGCCTTAGGACCCTTGAGTTACGGATCATCCAACATTCCAACAATGCCCTGAAGTTGGCGTCTTACCTCATAAGCAATCCGAAGATCAGCCAGGTTTATTATCCGGGACTCCCCTCCTCACCGACTTACGATGTTGCCAAACGGATATTCAACAACAACTTATATGGAGGGATGTTAAGCATCGATCTGGCCGGTGGGGAAAAGGCTGCCTATGAATTGATCCGGCATCTTGAAACCATCAAATTTGTACCAAGCCTTGCAGGGGTTTCGACCTCGGTTTCCTATCCGGCTAAAACATCCCATCGTTCATTAAACGAAGAGGAACTAAAAAAGGCGCACATCTCAAAAGGTTTGATCAGGATTTCAGCGGGACTTGAGAACATTGACGATGTGATTGCCGAATTTGACAAGGCACTGAACAAAGTCTAAAATTGTATAAAATAAGCAGTTGTTTTCCAGAAGGTAAGGAGGGAGTCCAAAAACTCTGAAATATTTAAAAGAATCTTTTGGGACAGCTTCTTTTTTTGGCAAAAATCCGGCAGTTATTGCATCGGTGATCGACGAGATGAAACGGACCCTCGATACTAAAGTGAGTCCGTGAGATTGAAAACCAAATTTATGCGGAGTAAAAGATTATGCAAAGAAACCAGCAGAAAACTTCTTAAATAACCACTAAACACTTGTTTGCTTTGCATAAACACTTTGCATAAATAGAAGACATTCTCGTTAATGTATCTGTTCAGGACACTGTATTAGATGCCTGTACCGATAATATTTAGAATAAGTAGGTCCTTGAAATACCTATTTAGAATCAAAACTGAAGGATTCCATAACGAAATTTTGTGTGCAGGAAGAAAATATGCTTGGAATGGCTCAAAAATTTAAAAAAGCAGCAAAGTATTTATGCAAAGTTGTTTTGTAAAACAATGGATGTAATAAGTTGATTATGAGTATGAATTAAAGTATCACTTTGCATAAATAATTACTCCGCATAAATTTGGTTATGGAAAGCTTTCCATAACCCAATCAGACTTTAAAGAAAGGGGAGCGAAAGCTTCCCTTTTTTTGATCGTAGGGGAGAAAGTATCAGTGATTTGATGCAGGAACATATTTACTTAATATTTAGGTGCTTATGTTGTGCAAAAACAAAAAGGCTTAAGAAAACTTTACTTCCGTAACAGACAAAAGTTTATAAAAAAAAATCCCTTCTGATGATTTGTAAAAATAATGATTATTTTTACAAGAATATAACGGATGATAATCAGGCCTATAAAGCCGAATCGGTATGCTAATGATGATTTTGTCAGTGGTATATGTACTTTATCGGTAAGCATTTTGGTGACAGGGCATACATTAAATTTTAGACTAAGTAAGGATAAGCTGAATAAATTCAAAGTATAATAAATCGTCAACTAATAAAAACGGCTATGACTAATAACTGGCTTGAATCAGAAGAAAACGAGTCCTTAATTCATGCGCAAAAAGAAGAATTAATTCATGAAAATCTTAAAGATTTTTATGAATTATGTAAACGGGTTAAAAACGTCAAAGCAGCTGGTTCTTTGAAGTCTTCCCGACTAAATATAATTGGATTACAGAGTAAGATAGAATTACATTATGCATATGAATATTCCACTACTCCAACAGAACTCTTCAGAGCACGCCAAATAAAATTTTCTGTTTCTCGCTCTGGTAATATCCTTATTGATATTTATTCCGAACTACATTTTCATGAAGGTAAAAAATCGAAACCGAACAATATTTTTAACAAAGAATGTCTAAATCAGGATATTCTTGATTGGACAGAGGAAAAAAAATAAATACAATTAGATGGCTAATTTTCGAATTGGATTCTTTCGAGGAATACCTTCCAGGATTTAATGAGGGTTTGATTGAGAAAGAAAAACTTAATCAGCGGAATTTACTACTTGAATTGGAAATTAAAGAAAAAAAAGCGAACGATTCAAATAGAATGAAATCTATTTTGACAGGATTGTTAGGTGGAATTATTGGTTTAGGTGTCGGATACATTGTTGGATACATTTTGGGAAACATAATTTGGGGTATCTTCGCATTTTTTCATAATGATATTGGAGATCAAGGTATTAGAAATATTAAAATTGCAACTGGTGCTTTATCTATGATTTGTGGTTTTTATTTGGGTTATGAGATTAATAGAAAAGAATATTAATAACAAAATCTTGGAGTTTAAGAATGCGAATCCATAATTGAATTGCAGCCTTTCAAAAAAGAGGAAAACTATTATTTATAATTTTTTTGTACATTCGCTAAATTTCGTACAATTCCAAGTCCTCTGCAGACTTTGGTGTATTTAACCATTTGATTAGTCTGTGATCAAAGAGTGGTGTAAACTCCTCAGCTTCCCATAAGTGTACTGATCTGTGAGTATGCTCAGACTTATTTTACTGTAAAACATTGAATCAATATATTTTAAAAAAACCAGCAAATCACCCGTCTTTTTTGTCCTTTCCCTCCCCATCCCAGCCATCTATTTTTGCCAAAAATTCATGCAATTCGGTATTAATTCGTGCAATCCGTAATTTTATGGCAGATATACAGACCATCCGGCGCATTTTGCTGCTTTTCCAATGTGAAAGATTTCCTGAGCGAACTGCTTTTCCTTCCGTATGAAAAATAGATGACCAATCCGATCACCAGCCAAACGAACAATCGGATCCAGGTGTCAAGTGGGAGCGAAAACATCAAAACAAGACAAGTCAATACTCCCAGGACAGGGACCAGCGGAACCCAAGGTGTCCTGAATGGCCTTGGAATATCGGGTTGTGTTTTTCGCAAGACCAGAACACCAATGCAAACCATTACAAATGCAAGCAATGTTCCGATGCTGACCAACTCGCCCACGACCCTGATCGGAACAAATCCGGCGAACAAAGCAATGAAAACACAAAGAAAAATATTTGATTTATAGGGAGTCCTAAACTTAGAATGTAAAACCGAAAAAACCTTTGGCAACAAGCCATCGCGGCTCATGGTAAAAAATACCCTTGATTGCCCCATCAGATCGACCAGGATAACCGAAACGTATCCAACCAGAATCGCCAGGATAATAGCGGGACTTAGCCATGCATAAGGAGTCTTTTCAATCGCAATAGCAATAGGCGCTGCACTGTTCTTAAATTCGGTATAATTTGCAAGGCCTGTCAATACATGGCCAAACAACACAAACAGGATCGTACAGATCACAAGTGAACCAATGATCCCTATGGGCATGTTTCGTTTGGGGTTCTTCGTTTCCTGTGCCATTGTCGCCACAATATCAAATCCGATAAAAACAAAAAAGATGACCCCTGCTCCACGAAAAATACCGCTGACACCAAATTCGCCGAATGTTCCAGTGTTTCTGGGTATGTAAGGAATGTAATTCGAAGGATTGATGTATTGCCAGCCCAATGCAATAAATACAACCACAATGCTCACTTTTAGCACAACGATAACGGCATTGAACAGCGCGGATGTCTTTACTCCCCTGATGATGACAAGTGTGATACCAACCACAATGAGTATTGCCGGAAGATTGAAAATCCCGTGGGTAACCGATCCATCCGCCAGGGTAACTGTCTCAAATGGGGAAATCACCAATTGAGGTGGCAGGTGTAGTCCAAAATTGGAGAGAAACCGGATCAAATATTGTGACCAGCTAATGGCGACTGTGGAAGCACCAACCGAGTATTCCAAAATCAAGTCCCACCCAATAATCCATGCAAACAATTCACCAAAAGTGGCATACGAATAGGTGTATGCACTTCCTGATACAGGCACAAGCGAAGCAAATTCGGCATAGCACAACGCACTGAATGCGCAGCCAACTGCTGCCAGCAAAAAAGACAAAGTTATGGCAGGTCCGGTATGGCTCGCTGCAGCAATTCCCGTCAACGAAAACAGTCCGGCACCGATAATAACCCCTATCCCAATGGCAATCAGGTTAAAAGCATTCAATTTCCGGCTAAGCGTATTTGTGCCGGTTTCGTATGCCTCTTTCTGTAAAAGGCTCAGCGATTTTTTTAGCATTGATTGTGAATAGTTTATAAAAATATGAAATACGAAAATCTTCGGGTAATATCAGGCCTTCATTCCCGATAATCCCCGAAGATTATAAATTATTTAATGATTATTCCTCTTCACCCCGTTCAGCACGATCACCCGAGATTTGATTGGCAAAGAAAATTGAATTGATCAGTAAACGGTCGGTTCCATGCCAGTAATGACGATAGGTGGGGTCTTCGGCAAATAGGACAACAATCCCTCTGCCAGTAGAGGACGCAATGATGGATGCCGAATTGTTGATTTTGGCGATATTTTGTTTCGACACATATCCGCTTATGTATGAGGATGGCAAATACTTTGCAATAGTTGAATATTTGTCCTTGCTGGATTGAAGGATTGTAGTCCCGTTTTTTGTGAAGAAGATTTTCCGGTTGGTCACGCCAAATGCAATCGGATTGGTAATGTCAATGTCAGCCAGGAAGATTCCACCATTTATTCTTTTCGCTGTTTCAGTATCATCTTTCGAAACATAGTCGATCCGCTCTGTTATGCCCCTTTTTGAAGAGGCAGAATCGGCCACGAGTTTTTCTTTGACCAACTCTTCTTTAATTGCCCACTCCGTTCCGCTTTTAAAAGTAATCAGAACGCCTCCTGCCGTAACCCAGCTTTTCAGTTTTGCAACATCCTCTTTCCCAAGTGTATTGAATACTCCACTTGTGAGGATGAGGGTGTTGTACCTGTTGAGCGATGCCCTTGCAAGACCGTTGATATCCAATTTGGTAACTGGTAAGTTCAAATGGTCATTCAGCAAAAACCAAACCTGGCCGGCCTCCGATGCACTGATCCCTGTTCCGGTAAAAAGGGCGACCTGGGGTTTTTTAATGGTTCGGATGTTGTTGCTACCCAGATCGATCCCCTTGATACTGAACCCTGAATTGGCTGAGGTGAATTTTACCTTCGCCAACTCTGCGGCCTCCTTTACAATTTTATATAAACTGTCGCCGTTAATGGTTTGTGAAGCTACCGGAATAACCAAAGAGCCGTAACCAAATTCCTGATCACCACTTATCGTCCTCGATGTGAAAGGTTTATGTGCGACCTTTACAACAATCTCTTTATCAAGTAAATAGTACAAAGCTTTTGATGCGTTATAATCCGACCAGTTGAGCAAATATGCATAACCTGCTTTACTCCCTTCTACCCCACCTTTTATTTCGGGAAGTGTGTTCACCTGATCCCCAAGTGCAAATGTCGCCGTGTTTACTTTGGCAAACTGGACTCCGTAAGCATGGGCGATCGACCAGGAAGTGTTGTCGTAATAAGTGCTGTCCTTCAATGGGGCAGTTTCGTCGAAAACAGAATGGACAATCCTGAAGTTTGGTTGCGATGCCGGAACGATATAGGCTTTACCCTTTTCGAAACGCTTACCATCAATTGTCAGGTCATTTGGAAGTGCATAAACTTTAATCTTGTGCTCAAGGGCCAATCCCAACAATTCCTGGGTCAAGGAAATGTCTTTACCATCTCCAAATACATAAGCTTTTGCAGCATTTGTTTTGGCCTGATCAAGTGCTGATTGAAAGAAATCCTTCTGCAATTTGAAAAGGTTTTCCTTTTCTGCTACCGCTCCCCTGACAGTTGCCAATCCGGTGGTCAAATGGTTCCGCACGGTAAACGGGAATTTAACAAGGCCCGATTCGCTTTCCTGGACCAATCCGCGTGAACTGCCCTGCTCAAAAGTTGCACCAACTGCTCCGAAGAAATCGGGGTATGTTGATCCATAAATCGGGGATAAATTATCAAAAGCTTCCTTGGTAAAATAAAGGGAACCAATTTTATCGAGAGCAGTTGCAAAATACCTTGCCAATGTGGTATTAAAATCATAGGATGCCTTGGGGATGATCGGGCTCTGGTTTTTTTCAGGCGATGGCTCAAAATAATAGGTACTGTTGGTTCCCATTTCGTGGAAATCGATTTGCACATTGGGATACCATTGATGAAAAAAAGCCACACGGTTTTTTGTTTCTATCTGGGCAACACTTAACCAGTCGCGGTTCAAGTCGGTCAGGAAGTGGTTTACCCTACCACCTGGCCACTGGTTGTTGTGTTCCTTATCAGCCGGGTCTGCAACTGGAGGGAAAGATTTATAGGCGTTTAGCCAGTTTGCTTCTCGATCGCGACCATCAGGGTTTAAAGATGGGTCGATCAGGACCACCGCCTCCTTTAACCATTTGTTTGTTTCTTCGCTCTTGTTGGCAACCAGGTAATAGGCTGTCAGCAAGCTCGCTTCACCACTTGATGTCTCGGCACCATGAACACTGTATCCCAATAAAACGACAACAGGGGAACTGCTTCCAAGTATTGGTTTGGAAGGATCAACCAGGGTAAGATGGTCCTGACGGATCTGCTCAAGGTTCTTAAAGTTATCGGGTGAAGTAACAGTAGCAATAATTTGTGGTCTTTGCTCATACGTTTTCCCAATTGCCTGAATATGAATTTTATTGGAAAGCCTTGCCAACTCATTGAAATAGGCGACAATCTGATCATGCCGCGTGTAGTGCGATCCGATTGGATAGCCCAGGAATTGTTCCGGAGTGGGGATAGCAGGATCAAAATTTCCAGCTTCGGGGAAAAAATAGCTTTGCTGTGCCTGAACTGTCAGGGCAAAAAAGGCAAAAATCAACAGACTTAAATTTTTTAATGTTTTCATTGTATCTAATTTTTGAGTTTTATTTTAATCATTTTTAATATCCGGGGTTTTGCACCACATCAGGATCGGACAATACGTCAGAATAAGGAATCGGGAAAAGCCAGAAATTGGTATTGGCCACGCCCAGGACCGTACCAACTCTTTTTGTCCTGACAAGATCGAACCAACGGTGAGATTCAAATGCGAATTCGAGGCTGTTTTCATCTTCAATCGCTTGTACGATATCTGCTTGGGTTGATCCTGTAAATAGCTGTACATCAGACCTTGCGCGAACCAGGTTCAGGTCACTGATTGCCCCGGTCAAATCCGGTGAACTTTTTTTGGCACGTGCCTCTGCCCTGATCAGGTATAACTCGGCGAGACGGATCAAATACGAAGGGTCGGTGCTTGATGATATGGTATTGTACAAAACACCATAAACACCGGTTCCTGTTCCGGCAATCAATGCCTTACGTGTTCCACCTGCTGTTGCATCGTTCAATTTTGCAACCAATTGATTTGATGGTTTTAAGGTAAATTGGCCGCCCACCGTGCTTGGATACCAAAGGTTCCAGAAGCTATTCTTGTCATTTGACGAAAATGTCAATTCGAAAACAGATTCGGGCGATAAAAATGGGGCAGTAAAAAATGTCTTGTATGGTTTTACCAAAGAATATTTTGTCGAATTGGCAATCACCTGGGTTGCATAATTCTCTGCATCAGCCCATTGCTCGCGATAAAGATGAAGCCTTGCCCTTAATGCCCTAACAGTACTTTTTTGTGCCCTGTTGCGGGTTGTTGCATCTTCAGGAAGTAACGTTTCTGCAAGGACCAGATCAGCCAGGACCTGATCGTAGGTTTCGCTCAAAGTGCTCCTTTTGATCCCTTTCAGTGTACCTAAATCGGTAGTTGGTTTCAACTGGATTTGTACGCCTCCCCAACCCCGTGCCAGATCGAAATATCCAAGGGCCCGGATAAAATACGCCTCGCCCAGGATTTTATTTTTCTCGGTATCCGTGAGGAGCGGATCTTTAATATTTCCACTGGCAAGACCGGCAATGACTGAGTTGGAAGAATTGATGGCCTTGTAAATGCCCTGATAAGCCGAAACCGTTATCACATTGTCGGTCGGGACCGCATTCTGGTCCAATTGGAGGTACTGGCTCAAAGTGCCATTAAAAATGACATTGTCGGCAGTGATTGTTCCCAAAGTTGGATAACTTGAGGCATAATACCCCTGAACTGCATCGTATGCTCCTATTATTGCAGCCCTTGCAGTTCCCGCATCGGTAATTGCATTCTCTGATAGGATCGAGTCGGTAGGTGATTCTGAAAGATATTTTTCGCATGAAGCAAATGCCAGGCCTATAAAAATCAGATAGATGCCAGCCAAATATTGAATTGATTTTTTCATCTTTTTTGAATATTGAAATTAAAATGTCGCATTTAGCCCTACCTGAATTGTACGGGGTTGCGGAACTGTGGCCCAATCGTAACCTGCTGTATTCTGGTTGCCACCCTGGGAACTCACTTCGGGATCGAGCCCTTTATAATTGGTAAATGTTAAAAGGTTTGAAGCTGATACATTTGCCCTCAATTTCGCAATGTGCCATTTTGAAGTGATCGATTCAGGTATCGTATAACCCAAAGAGATGTTTTTCAAACGGATAAAGGAGCCATCCTCAAGATACCTGCTGCTCAGGCTTGCAACATTTCCGCCGTAATTGTTGGCCGAACCGCCATTCACAGTTGCGTCTCCACTATAGGTGGTCATCCTTGGAATATCGGTAACATCCCCAACTTTCTGCCACCGTTCCAACTGACGCGGCAAAAACCCAATGTTGTTTTGTGTACCCCCATGGACCATAAAGAAATCGTTCATATTCATGATTTTATTTCCCTGCTGGAAATAGAAGAACACATTCAACGTAAAGTTCTTGTAAGTGAATTCGTTGGTAAATCCACCCGTGAATTTGGGCAAGGCATTCCCAACGATTTGGCGGTCGGCGGAGGTGATTTTCCCATCCTTGTTCACATCATCATAGACGGCATTCCCTGTTTGCGGGTCAACATAAAGCTGTTTGTACAATTGGAACGAATTGACAGCATACCCTTCCCTGAGGATCGAAATATTCCTTCCTGAAGCTCCAAGCGAAATATCGGAAGGCAATCTTTCAATCCGGTTTTTGTTTGCAGAGATATTGAAATCGGTGGTCCACCCAAAATCCTCAGTTTTTACATTGACCGACTTAATCGCAAATTCGACACCTTTGTTGCTTACTGACCCGTAATTCTGCAAATAGGAACTAAAACCGGAACGATAAGGTACAGGTACGTTCAATAACAGGTCGAACGTGTATTTGTTGTAGTAATCAATATCAATGTTAACTCGGTTGTTCAGGATCGAAAACTCAGTGCCAACATCAACCTGACGGGTCGTTTCCCATGTCAGGTCGGGATTTGCCAACTGCGATGGGGCGGTCCCGGCTGTTTCGACATAGTTGTATCCGGCTGACCATAAACCCAATGCAGCGTACGATCCAATCCCATTCTGATTGCCCGAATATCCAGCACCAGCCCTGAATTTCAATTCATTGAATAACCCCAACTTTTTAATAAAATCTTCACGTGTCGCATTCCAGGTTAAACCGGCGGATGGGAAATATCCCCAACGGTTGTTCTTCCCAAATTTCGATGAACCATCGGCCCTGATGCTCCCATCAATCGTGTATTTGCTGTCGTATGTATATGTGGCTTTACCGAAGAACGAAACCAGCTTGCTTTCCGAACGGCTTGATGATCCTGATCTTGTGGCGGCCACTGAAATATCTTTAAGGGAATTGGTGGCAAATCCTGTTCCTGATGCGCTTAAAAATTGCTGCTGGACAGTGTTTAGCGTATTCCCAACCAAGGCATTGATATTGTGACGGTTGTTGCTTCCAAACGATTTAATCCAGGTGAGGACCTGTTCGCTTGTGTAAACAATATTCTTTGTATTGTAAGCGTCCGCTGCACCGTTTGTTGCAATTCCTGCACTAATAAGGGTACTTGCATAATTGTTCTCGCTTACATCATTGTTGTCGAGGCTCCAGTTGCTGCGGAATTTCAACTCAGGAAGAATTGCATATTCTGCAAACAAGTTTCCTATTGTACGCCAGCCAATTGCATTGTTGTCAAGATGGTCGATCAAGGCAATATGGTTGTCAAAACTTCCATAGCGGGTATAGCTGCCGTCCGCATTATAGTTTGGAAGATAGGACCTTACGAACAGTGCAGAATTGATGACCCCTTTTGGGTTGTTGTCGTTACTGCTTACATTTCGCCAGGTGCGCGAAAGGTTCAGGCTCGTTCCAACTTTCAACTTGTCGGTAAGGTTGTTGTCGTAATTGATCCTTGCACTGTAACGTTCAAAATCAGAAGGTTTTACGACAGATTCCTGTTTCAGGTATCCGAAACCGACGTAATAGGTACTCCTTGCTGTCCCACCCTGCGCAGCGATTTCATAATTTGAAGTTGCGGCCACGCGGAACAAATCATCAGTCCGATTGTAGGTGGGAGCAGTTGATGGATCGGGGAACAGGTAAACAACAGATGAAGGGGAAAGTCCCTTATCGATAGCCGTGTTCAGCAAAGCCTCATTGGAAAGTAAAGCGGTCTCTGGCCCATTGGTCACTTTGAATTTTTTGACTGCTGTCGACCATCCATGAGAAATGTTCAGGTCGATCTTCGCTTTTGTATTCAACTTCCCACGCTTAGTCGTAATGATGATGACACCGTTGGCTCCCAACGATCCGTAAATGGCCGTTGCATTGGCATCTTTTAGAATGACAAGATTCTCAATATCGGATGGATTGATGTCAGAAAGCGGATTTGATGCTGCCTGTTGCCCAAGGCCGGTACGTATTGGGTCACTGTTGCTGATAAATGCGCCATCGACAATGTACAAAGGTTCGTTCGCAGCATTGATCGAATTGCTTCCGCGTACCCTGAAAGTTATCCCACCACCTGGTACACCAGAGTTGGAAAGTACCTGAATACCTGTTGCTTTCCCTTGCAATAACTGATTGACCCCTGCGATAGGAAGGTCTTTCAGTACCTCTTTTGTGTTCAGTGTTACGATTGATCCACTGATTGATTTTCTTTCCTGGGTGCTGTAACCGGTTATCACTACCTCGTCCAACCTGCTGACAATCTCTTTGAGAGATAAATTCAAATTTTCGGTACTGTAAGCGATGATCCGCTGGCTTTCGTACCCAATATTGCTAACGACAAGTGTCACAGGTAGTTTCTTAACTTTTAGCGAGTAGGCTCCCTTTTCATTTGTCACCACTCCCTGGGAGGTTCCACGTACGGCAACAATTGCCCCAACAATTGGCTCCTTTGTTTTTAAATCGGTTATTTTTCCGCCAATTGCTTTTTCCTGCTGTGCCGACAATTGTTCAAATTGCAATAAGACAACAACAGATAGGAATAACAATTTAACTATCTTTTTTATAAAGTGCTTATTCATTGATTTTTTGGTTTTTTACATTTTATAACTGAATTCTTTTATCCTGATAGGATTTTTATCTTTTATGACAGCAACAACATCGTTTCATATGAATGATTATTTTGTGATTTTGAAATAGGAATCCATAACAACAGGGGTATCCTGTTGAAGTTATTTGAACAAATAATGGCAATTGTACCGGTAAAGATCATTCCCTATATCGAGATAGACGTACTATCTGCCTGATAATTTATCGTATAAATTGACACCCATATGCTCAATTGAGAGGATAAAAGCCCCCCTCGACTGATTGGCAAAAAAGGGGGGGCTTTTGGGTCAAAAACAAACGAATAACTATAAATTAATGGCTAACAAACGAAAATCGATCTTTAATACTTTTTCAAATACTACTTCTGGGTAAGTGCAATATTTTTTGCGGAGTTGTTGTATAGGAATCCATATTGATGATTGAATTCCTGTCCTGATGTCTTCACCCAGCTCAGAAAATCCTGTATATCAGGGTTCAACGTTTTTCCATCGGTAACAAAACTAACATGATCAGTTGGTATAGAGGTGCTTCTGGAATTTTCGAGGTAAGTAATTACTTCATCCAGATTTCCATAAATCTGCTCCTCTTTGTCCAGGCGACCGTTGTTGTTCAGGTCTATTGGAAGTATCTTGATACCAATCAAAGGGTTACGGTTTTTTAGATCATAGATGTACCCAAGATTGCTATAGGAGACACCTGTTGAATCTTCTAACAATGATGTAATGAGAAACATATCGTCACCGGTCACAAAAATCCCCTTTAAATCTTCGGAAGGAGACCCCAGATAGGCCGAGATTACCTTTGCCACACACGATTGCGGGGTTTTGGAATAGACCGTAAATTCGGGTTTCTTCGCTTTTCCTTCCGCAGAATTATAATCGGCTTCCTCCTTCATAAAGATGGCTTTCAATCCGTTTAGCCTGACACCCTTTTTGAATTCCTTTGAAAATGAGGGGTTTTTTCCACTTGTAATAGGTAGGATAGCAAAACGGCCCACATCGACCAATGTTTTATTTGATGCGATCTCCCCTTTTTCAGGTGTATGGGCAATCACTCTTAAATCTCCTTGATCACTGTTTTCCTGATCTTTGATCAGATTAAACTTCAATCCCGGGTTTATCTTTGCATACTCGGCAATCCATCTTTCGATTAAAGGATAGGTAAATTGGGTACCTGTAATGGAAACGACCTTGTTCTTATTCTGAGCGTTCGATTCAAGGCAACAGATCATGATCACCATCATCAAAATATTCCAACCATATTTGGCAACCCGATTGCCGGAACGGGGTTTTCCCCCAATGTTCAAATCTCTTTTAATTGCTTTCATAATCTTTAATTCTTAATACACTGCAAAAATCTATAAAAAATATTTTCTGCACCATCGCCTTGATTTGGTATTTTATATACCCTGAATAGGGTATCAGGGATTGCAGTGTGGCAAAGTATAGATATGATCCCTAACAATTTGTGCCCAAACGAGATGGCTTTTTGAGGCATCAAATTTTTGCCAGGGTATTGGTTTCCCGATAATAAACCTGATTGTCTGATTTCGTTTTATGAACATTTCATGGGGCAACAAAATCAATTCGAGATTGATCCTGATACCCAATATTCTTCTTAACCTGTTGATCCTATAAAACAGGTTGGAATTTTGTCCATGGAAATAGAACGGAACAATATCACGTTGACTGGAGATAGCCCTGGCTATAAAGCTTTTTTGCCATTCACAATCCTGCACCTTCCCATTGTAGCTGCGCGATACTTTACCTGCGGGGAAATGGGTGATTGGCACATCCGACTGATAGATTTTTTCCAACTCGGTCACGTAGGATTTTGAACTACTCCCATAAGGATTTACAAGAGCAATATAGGGCCTAAGATTTGGAACAAAATTAAACGACTCATTTCCAATGGCCTTAAAGTTTCCGTACTTTTCAATCACTGTTTTTGTTATTGCCAGCCCATCGATGATCCCAAAAGGATGGTTGGCCAAAAAGAAGCACTTCCCATTGTCAGGCAGGTTTTCGAGGCCTTCAATCTCAAACGACAAATTGAACTCCCTTACGATACTTCGATGGAAATCTGCTCCATTCGAATCTTTGTATTTTTCGAGAATCCGATTCAGTTCGTCCTGATGGATGATCTTTTCAAACCATCGCACCATAAAAGGAGGAAATTTCTTGAGAAAATTCGAATTGCTTTCTTTGATAGAAGCGTCAAGATTAATATATTTCACAGTTTATTTGGCTTATTAAGATCCTATTTCTTGCAAGTTGCAAATAGGCAATATTCAGCGGAGGGACTAAAGTACAAAATGTTTGAGTTACTACCCTGATTGGCGGCTCAGGATAGTAACAAGATTGTTTGTTGTAATGTTTTTCGGAGATTACAAACAATTGTATTATTGCATCGGATTAGTCCGCCTACCCCAGCACCTGCCAATGTAATGAATAATTGGCGGTTAATTTTCATTTCAGAATTCATACTTCCTACAAGATTAATATGATGCTAAATTGCACATTGTTAAATTTATTGGAAATACCTTGGATATGGTATTTTTATACCATAAACAAGGCATTTCCTATCATTAAAACTTAGTTTATACTTTGAATTGAAGAAAATCGCTCAACCAATATATAAACCTTCTATCCTAACCTTATAACTACCATCCCTCATTCGGGTCACAGCATTTACAAGCCCACTGTGCCGCCATTGAAGCATGCATCTTTTTGGTAAAAACCAGTAACGCCGTCCCAATTTTATCTCTTCCCGCGATTCTTTGATAATTCCTTCGTAGGCTTGGGAAACATAAAACCCAATATCGACAAATCCTTCGGAACGTGGGCGAAGTGGTCCGGTTACATTCCAATAAATAACACCGTTACGAGCATCCACATCCGAAACAACACCACAGTGGGTAACTGGGCAACCGCATGACATCCCCATTGGGCGACCGATCATCACATCACCTTTCTTTACACCCAATTCCTTTACCAATGCCGGATTATAGGGCAGGATGGTTTCTCTTGGGCCGGGTTCTCCGTCCATCACATCGAGGATAAAATCAAAATCTCGCTTGAGGCTGTCTTTCCATTCCAATTTTTCACCAATATTTTCGTTGTTCAAACAACTTAAGCAATTGGCCCGGTTTCGCTCTTCCTTAACAACCTGCCTAGCATGGACACACATCTTTACTTCAACGATTGCATCATCAACAGCCAATGCAAATTCATTACAGGTCTTATAACCGCAGGCACCACAATCCAGGTTCGGGAGAATCAATTTTGGTTTTTCAAGTGTTTGTGTACTCATTTTTTTGATATTGATTAGAATTTCTATTTTATGAAAATATTGTCGTTAATTCCGGAATACTCTGTTTCAATGCGCCGATGCAATAATCAATCTCAGACTCAGTCGTAAAACGACCAAAGCTGACACGGATCCCTCCACGCGCTTCCAATGGGTTCAGTCCAATGGCCTGCAAAACATGTGAAGCATTGCTTCCATGATTTGAAGAACAGGCAGATCCAGCAGAAACAGCAATTCCAAGCTCGTCGAGCAACAAGAGCAGTCGGATGGTTTCACCTTCCAGACCGTGAAAACTAAAATTCACATGACCTGGCAACCTTTTTGTCCTGTGTCCGTTGACATAGGCATTCTCAAATTTATCAAACAGAAAATTTGTGAATTTTGAACGAAGACCTGTCAACCGAATGGTTTCCTTCTCCATTTCTGCCATGCACAATTCGGCAGCTTTGACAAAGCCAACAATTCCGGGAATGTTTTCGGTAGAGGAGCGCAAACCATTTTCCTGTCCCCCACCATGCAACAAAGGTGCAATTGCAGTTCCCTTTCGTACATATAGGGCACCTACCCCTTTGGGTCCATAAATCTTATGGGAATTGATTGTCAGCAGGTCAATATTAGACTTCTGGACATTCAAAGGGATTTTTCCGAAACTTTGGCAGGCATCGCTATGAAACAGCACCTCCCTCGCACGGCAGATCCGGCCAATTTCATCAACTGGTTCAATCGTCCCAATTTCGTTATTGGCATGCATGACTGAAACCAGAATCGTTTTTGGATTGATTGCCCGCTCAAGGTAATCAAGATCAATAATCCCTTGGCTATCCACCGGAAGGTAAGTTACAAAAAAGCCAAACCCTTCGAGCCATTTACAGGCATTAAGGACACAATCATGCTCAATGGAAGAAACGATGATGTGGTTTCCTTTGTTCCTGTTGGCAAATGCGATTCCCTTTATCGCGAAATTGTTCGATTCGGTACCACCGGAAGTAAAAATAAGCTCTCCGGGGGCAGCACCTAAGAAGGAAGATAGTTGTTCACGTGAAAGATCCAGAATATTTTTCGCTTCGACACCATAAGAATGAAGGCTTGATGAATTGCCGAATTCCCTGTTAAAATAAGGCAACATAACGTCCAAAAGCCTGTCATCGGGACAAGTTGTCGCTGCATTGTCAAGATAAACCCTTTTTTGCATAACAGGATAGATAAAATTGTTATTCACCTACATAATAAAGTTCCTGATCCATGGTACGGAGAACACCAAAATGGTGTTTGGCACCAATCTCTTTTTTACCAACACATATGGTACATGTCCCAACCGGTGGGTTTCCCCGTAAATACATCGGGAATTCGATATCAACAGTCTTTACAATCCGCCTTACGATCGGGTCGATCCCAATTCCATAAAGCGCATTGCTCTCCACAACTGTAATCTCTTTGGCTGCCTCCAAAACCCTGTAACGGAAAACTTCGCGTTCAGCCTGCGAAACAAGGTCAATTTTTGTGATCACGCTTATATCTGCAAGTGTAAGCATCGGACCAATTTTCCTTGGAAGGTTCATGCCGCTGGTACATTCAAGGACGACAATTCCCAACGATTTTTCGACATAGGGAGAGCATCGCAGGCATAAACCGGCAGTTTCGACAAATAGGTAATCAGACCCTACTCGCTCGGCCCATTCAACAGCCTCATCAAGTACAACAACATTACAATGGTCGGGGCACAATTCGCCCGAATAGATTTTGCGGGTTGGGATACCAAATTCTTTTTTGATAATTTCATCTTCGTCTGCATACAGAACATCGATTTTTATATACGATGGTTTGTGATTTCCGGCTATCATCCTTCGGATTACCTGCCTTATTACTGTTGTTTTACCACAGGTCGGTGGTCCTGCAAATACAATTAGTTTCATTGATTTTCGGTTTTTAGTTTATCCCTATTAATTCTTCATCCAAAATATGGGCATGTAATTCTTCACCGGACCTAACCAAGCTTCGGTAATGTAAAATAATGTTATCCATGCTTTTAAGTTTATTCGCAGCTCTTTTCTCTTCATCGTTTGAAAAGATCAGCTTTTGCATTGCGCCATTTTTCATCACAATTCTGAAATCAGAAAGCAAAGCTATCGTCGGATCATGTGTTACAAAGACAAAAATTTTGCGGTAATTCTTTAACAATTCAAGTGCCCTTGTTTTGTGGATCCCGGCATTTTCGATTTCATCAAGAAGGATGATGGGAGAATTGCCAATAATTACGGCATCAGCAATCAGCAATGAACGGGTTTGTCCACCTGATAATTCAGTCATTGCCGTACCCTTAATAATCGCTTCGCCAGTAAGTTGGTTGGCGAATTCAATGGTTTCGTTTACAACCCTTTGAATATTGGATGCGCCACGAACCGTTGCGTGAATCGTCAGAAATTCGCCGACAGGCAAATCGCTTAAAAAATTGGTGTGTTGTGATATTAAAGCAATCGGATGCTTGGAAGGGTCGAAGGTAAAGTCATCAGGAACAGGCTCGCCGTTCAGAAGGATTTGTCGCTGTGAAGGTGTATTCCTGTTACCGAACAATTCGATATCGTTGATCAATGTCGTTTTACCACAACCTGTTGGTCCAACAATACTTACGATATCCCCCATTTTCAAATCAAGCTGTTCAACCTTCTCTGGTTGCCCATCTTTCCCTATACCACCCATGATGGTAATTTTGTCAATCTCCATTGTAAATAGTTTTAATTATTTGACCATTCAAATATATCTACAATGTCTATCGGCTTAGTGTATATTTATATGAGACTTTACATCGAATCAGGTTTAATATTTAATCAAAAGGAATACAATATTACATCTTTAGATATAATACTCGATATTTTCGATCCAACCGGCCTTGATTGCATGCAGGATGAGTTCGGTAGCGTTCGACACTTCAATTTTTCGGAAAATATTCTTTCTGTGGGTATTCACTGTATGATGGCTAATGTTTCTCTGCAAGGCAATCTCCTTGGTTGTCAAACCACTAACAATCATCTTTACAATTTCCTTCTCAGAGACAGTCAGTTGCGATGGGTCTTCAACCGGATATTTATTTTCGTTCACATCAAGAAAAAGATCCAGGATTTCTTCGGAATAAGATTTTTTTCCTCTTAAAGCGTTCTCGATGCCGGAAAAAAGTTCCTCTTTATCGGCTGTTTTGTAAAGGATATTCCGGATGCCCAACTTTGAGAGTTCCGAAAACTCAATCCGGGAGATCGAATTTGTGAGTATAAGAAGGGATACTTGCGGAAAAAGGTGTTTTAAATTCTTCAAATCCTCCATCCCATCGAAATCGATATTTGCGAAATCAATAATCAACAAACCTTTGCCAAATGTATTCAGCAACTTGTGCAACTCATCCTGATTCCCGGCTACTCCGTAAAGACGATATCTCTCATCGGCTCCGATTACCATTTTAAGTGCCTCAACTACAAGAAACTGGTTGTCGGCAATGAGTACCTGACGTACTTTATCCTCGCTCATTTTCTTTATGATTGAATGATTTGATTACTGTATTTCTATTTTTGAGGTCAACTGTGAAACTGCTTTGCATATTTTTGGGCTCAATTGTTTTACCCGAAAATCGTACCTGTAATCATAAAAAGCTCCCAAGGGCAACCTAGCAAGCGATGTTTTGCATTTTAAACTTCGATCTTTAACAGGGATAAAAAGGGAAGCTTTTCAGCCTTACATTCGCATTTTCGGAGGAATATTCATGCAACAACAACTCAAGGATCCAAAAGGTGCAGATTGGGTTCTGTAGATGTCCTGATTGTTCAAAGTTGCTTTCATTTTTATACCATTAATTAATTGTGCAAAAATGCGCATCCTGCAACAAACACAAAATACCGTTGATTAGGTATATTTTGTAACCAATTGAGGGTAGTACCCAAAATGGTATAGTTGATTTGATCTGCCCTGTCCACTTTTCGGAAATCGTTTTTTGGCCGGGTTTTTGTCATTAGAATTCTATATATTTGTTGATCTCAAAACTTTAGGATCGATAAATCTGTTGTTACATCAAAAATTTCAATATGAGAGCTCGGTTGGTTATTGCCCTTTTATTCTTTCTCATGCGTTCAGGAGTTAAGGCTCAGGAGTTGTACATTCCTTCCATCAAACCAAATACCGTTTTTAAAGCAGGCGAAAAGCTAAGTTACCAGATAAAATGTGGTTTTATTGTTGGTGGGACAACCACCCTATCGCTCGAAGAGACGGAATACAAGAATAAGCCAGTATTTCATGCTACTGCAATCGGAGAAACCACAGGGCTGGCGGAACAACTCTATGGGGTCAAAGACATCTACGAAAGTTGGTTCGATAAAGAAACAAATCTGCCTTATAAACAAATCAGGAATATCAAGGAGGGAAGCTACACCAAATACAATGTGGTTACCTACAATCGTGAAAACAACACAGTCTATTCGATGCTTTCCGGAATGCACGAGGTTCCCGAGAAAATCCTGGATCTTGCCTCAACCTTCTATTATCTGAGGCGCATCGATTATTCAAGGGTCAAGGACGGCGATGTGATTTTTGTGAACATGTATTTTGCTGACGAAATATTCCCGTTCCACCTCAGGTACATGGGGAAGGAGACCCTTAAAACCAAGTTTGGAAAGATCAATTGCCTGAAAATCTGCCCGGTTGTGGAGCCGGGTCGAATGTTCAAATCAAAGGATGATCTAACGATCTGGTTTACTGACGACGGCAATTTCCTCCCGGTCCTGGTCAGGATGGATATCCGGATTGTCGGTTCCGTGATTCTGAAACTTGTTAAATATGAGAATATTATGAACCAATCCGTAATCGAACTATAAAACCGGTTTCTGTAAAAGCACTTCTAAAGTCAATTTTAGTCCAGTCTAATTACAATATTTATCCGATGAAAAAGACAATCCCAATTTTGCTGATCATCTTGTTAACCTGCCAATTTAATCCCGCGAACGCCAGGAAAAAGTCAAAGTTTCAGTCGTTCAATTATCTGAATATGATCTCGGGTGTTAAAACTGTTTCAGGAATTCACAATAGGGAGCCGAATGCCGAGCCTGCCCGATGGACCAATCAGGTGGATTGTGTTACCGGGAAGTTTCCGGGATTGTGGAGTGGCGATTTCCTTTTTGAGCAGGACAATATCCAAAACCGTCAAATCATGGTTGATGAGGCTGTGAAACAGTGGAACAAAGGGGCTTTGGTCAACATCATGTGGCATTCGTGCAATCCAGCGTTGGAGGAACCTTGCGGCTGGGATTCAAAAGGGGTAAAAAGTAAGCTGACCGATGAGCAGTGGAAGGAATTAACAACGGATGGCTCAAACTTGAATCTCAGATGGAAGAAAAGAGTCGATGAAGTATCGGGTTATCTGATGTTTTTGCAGAAAAATGGGGTCGAGGTGCTTTGGCGCCCGATGCATGAAATGAACCAGGGAGCATTTTGGTGGGGAGGACGTCCCGGGCCTGAAGGAACCCTGAAATTGTATAGGCTGCTCCATGACTATTTGACCAACACAAAGAAGTTGACCAACCTGATTTGGGTTTGGGACATCCAGGATTTTGATACCCTTGCGGAAGATGCCAAAGCTTATAATCCCGGTGACAAATATTGGGATGTTGCGGCTTTGGATGTCTATAATGACAAAAGTGGTTATAGTCCTGAGAAGTATGGCATCATGGTATCGGTTGCGAAAGGTAAGCCAATTGCAATCGGGGAGTGCCAGAAACTGCCAACTGCTGAACAGCTTTTGACTCAACCCAAATGGACTTTTTTCATGGGATGGTCAGAACTTGAATTCAAGAAGAATTCAATTGAACAAATTCAAGCCGTTCACAATGCCCAAAATGTGGTAACACTTGATGAAATGCCAGGATGGAAAAAGAAGACAAATTAAGATATTGCCATTTGTAAGTATCAACTAACTAAATATATATAATATGAACTCTAATCGTTCTTCATCAGCCAGCAAGCACAACCGCCGCAGCTTTTTAAAGGCTCAGGCCATCATCGCTCTCGGAACCTGTACAGCAGGAATCGGTATTTCAGAAGCCAACGCTTCCTCGCCCAAGCCTGAAAATTCAGGTGCTGCCAATGCCCAACTTGCCAACTACCAAAAATGTCTTGGCGGTCCTTTCCCCAAACTCGGGCCAGTTAAACCAAAAGTTAGGGAAATCATCCAGAAAGATGGCTATCGCATTGAATCATTGACCTATGAAGCACAAGCCGACGATTGGATCCCGGCCTTGCTCCTTGTACCGGATAAGGTTACTAAAGAAAATCCTGCCCCGGGAATCGCTGTATGGCACCAGCACAATGGCGAATATCACCTGGGAAAAATAGAACCTGCCGGACTTGCGGGCAATCCGATGCACCATACCGGATTGGCACTCGTAAGGGAAGGCTATGTGGTTCTTTGTCCTGATGCCTTGTGCTTTGAAGAGCGGCAGGACCCGACCCAAAAACTCAAGGATGGGTCGTACGAAAGGTTCGAGTTTCTTAAAGAAGTGGTTCGGGGTAGAAGTATGGCCTGGCGCAATGTACTGGAAATGAAAAGGGCAATTGATGTACTTTGTTCAAGGGAAGAGGTAATAGCCTCAAAACTGGGTTGTTACGGCCACTCAATGGGTTCTACACATTCATGGTTGGTTGGTCCGCTCGAACCCCGGTTAAAATGTATTGTCGGCAACTGTTGCCTTCCAACCTATGATGCAATTGAGGAAGAACATATTTTGCATTGCTTCCCAAATTTTGTGCCGGGATGGAAGCAGTTTGGCGACACACCCGAAATTGCAGCATTGATCGCACCAAGAGTACTTCACCTAAATTTTGGGGAGAAAGATTCAGGTAGTCCGATTGGATGGGTCAGAAAGGGAGTGCAAAGGATATCCGAAACTTACAAAAAATTAGGTGTACCTCAGAATTTCACTTATTTTATCGAACCAGATAAAGGCCATGTCCTATCGGAAGCCATGTGGGAAAAGGTAAAAGTATGCTTCAAAGAAAATTTGGGAAAGGGTTAATTTACTATTAATCTACTAGTTGAAATAATAATGAATGATAAATACAACTTGAACCGTTTTGTAATTGCCCAGGAAGGTATTTTTGATAAGGCACTTAGTGAAATTAAAAAAGGAAGTAAACATTCTCATTGGATATGGTTTATCTTTCCCCAGATCTTGGGTTTAGGCCATTCCTATCTGTCAACTTTTTATGGAATCAAAAATTTGGAAGAAGCTTCTTTGTACCTTCAGCATCCAATATTAGGTGCAAGATTGATTGAAATCACAACTGAACTTCTTAGGTTTGAAGGTAAAAATGCCTCCTCTATTATGGGTAGTCCGGATGATTATAAGCTAAAATCTTGTATGACCCTATTTAGTTTAGTTGACAAAAGTGATGATTCTGTATTCCGAAAAATCCTTAAAAAATACTTTTTTGATGACAAAGACGCTAGAACCCTCCAAATTATAATGAGAATAAATAAACAGTCCTGAACAAAAAAGATTTTCCTTGTTTCTAACCGTTTTCTATTAAACCAGAAATCTGGGCACTTCAAAAACATCTTTAACATCCCTCATCAAATCAGGGATGGCCAACGATTGCGGACACAAATCAAGACATGACCCACATTGGGTGCAGGCAGAAGCACGCTGTTGGGGCTTAAGGAAACGGTGGTAATTCTCCTCAACGCCAAACATCTGGAAATTGTTATAATAATCGAAACAACCCGGGATATTTACACCCTGCGGACAAGGCATACAATAGGCACATGAGGTGCAACCAATTTTGACCCGTTTTTTGAAGATATCCTTAACAGTCTCAATTACAGTTAAATCATTGGCTGTAAACGAGTTTTCTGTCGCGTGGTTCGCAGCATCGATATTTTGGGTTACCTGTTCCATGGTATTCATCCCGCTCAGTAGAGTGGAGGTTTGGGCATGGTTCCAGATCCAGCTTAAAGCCCATTCCGCAGGTGTCCTTTTTGGTAATGCTCGGTCGAATATGGCCTGGACAGTTTTTGGAAGGTTGGCCGCAAGTTTCCCACCTCGCAGGGGTTCCATGACGGTGATCCCAAGTCCCTTTTTTGCAGCATACTCAAGACCACTGCGCCCTGCCTGGAAACCCTCGTCCAGATAGTTGTACTGGATCTGGCAAAATGACCAGTCGTAATCATCCACAATCCTATTAAAGTTCTCACCCTTATCGTGATAAGAAAAACCTGCATATTTGATACGCCCGTCTTTAATGGCCCGGTCCAGAAAATCTATGACCCCCACTTTTTTGACATTTTCCCACAATCCTTTGTTCAGCGCATGGACAAGGTAAAAATCAATGTGATCGGTTTCAAGCCGTTCAAGTTGTTCGTTTAGGAATTTGTCCATATCGCGGCGCGATTTGATCAGCCAACTTGGAAGTTTGGTTGCCAGTTTGACTTTCCCCCGGTATCCATCTCTTAATATCCTACCCACTGCAGGTTCACTCTGACCCGCTGAACCCATGCCAGTTCCATGGTATGGATAAGCCGTATCGATGTAATTTACCCCCTCATCAATGGCATACCGGACCAGTTTGGTCGCTAAGGGCACATCTATTCTTGCAGCGTCACATCCTGGTAAGAGTGGCAGACGCATACAGCCAAATCCCAGAATGGAAACCATCTCATTGGTTTTGCCAAATTTTCTGTAAAGCATATCTCAAATAATTTAAAATGCAAATATGCAAACTATTAAAACATAGGAGGAAATATTCAATATCATTTATTTCTTATTAGTTTTGCCTCACGTTTGGCATCACAGATCTTAACATTCCATTGTTTATATTAATCATGGTAACTAACATTGAATCAGCAACAAAAGAGGAACTCCTGTTTGAGTTGAAGAAGCTAAGGAATGAGTTCGATTCTTTTAGGGCAACCATTGATTTGGATATCACCGAACGCTCGAAGATTGAAAATAGCCTAAGGGAAAGTGAAAAACGGTTCAGGACTATTTTTGAGGATTCGCCAATGGGCGTAGCACTGGTTGAATCAGTCTCGGGTAAAATTTGTGAAGTCAATCAAATGTTTGCAAATATTGTGGGTAGGACAAGGACCGAAATGACCAGTCTTGATTGGATCAGCATTACCCATCCAGACGACCTGGAAATGGATTTACACAATCAATCGAAATTGGTAAGCGGAAAAATCAACGGTTTCCAGATGGAAAAAAGATACATCCGACCCGATGGTTCATTTGTTTGGATAAACATGACAATTTCACGATTGATCAGGGAAGACAATATGCCGATGCTGCATCTGTGTATGATAGAGGATATTACAGAAAGAAAAAAGTCGGAAGATGAAATCAGGCGGCAGGCAGATTTGCTTAACCTTGCACAGGACAGCATAATTGTGAAACAATTTAATTCTAGGATAACCTATTGGAACAAAGGGGCTGAATATACTTATGGTTGGATGCGTGACGAAGTGATCGGAAAAGTATCTCACGAATTGCTAGAAACTGTTTTTCCTTGTCCATTGGAAAGTATCAAGTCGGATCTAATCGGAAAAGGTTATTGGGAAGGCGAATTGACCCACACAACCAAAAATGGCTCAAAAATCATTGTGGCAAGTCGTTGGCAATTGCAAAAAGATAGGAACAATTGTCCCCTTGCCATTCTGGAAATCAACAACAACATCACAGAGAAGAAACAAATCGAGGAAGCTTTGTATTCAAAATCCTCTTTGCTCGAAGCACAATTGGATTCTGTTACAGAAGGTATATTGATAATTGACGATCAAAATATCAGGATCCTTATCAATAAAAGGTTTATCGACTTGTTTAATGTTCCAAATCATATCCTTGAAGACAAGGAGGATTCCAAATTGTTGCGGTATATTACCGGATTGACAAAGGATCCCATGTCTTTTATAGAAAGGATAAACTATCTCTATTCCCACACCAACGAGAAAAGTTTTGACGAGATTGAGTTTAAAAATGGGATGTTTTTGGACAGATATTCTGCACCGATTTTGGGGAAAAACGGGAAAAGCTATGGAAGGATCTGGACCTTTCACGACATAACCAGGCTTAAAAAAGCCAAAATGGAGATCAAACGAAAGAATGCAGAACTACAGAAATTAAATGCAGAAAAAGATAAATTTTATTCGATTATTGCCCATGACCTCCGTGGCCCCTTGGGTGCAATTATGGGAATGACCGACATGATGGCGGATGAAACTGAACTTTTTTCTAATGAAGAAAGAAAAGAACTTACCTTAAATATTAAGGACTCTGTCCGAAACACCTTTGACCTTGTTGAGCAATTGCTTCAGTGGACAAGAATGCAACGTGGGCTCACCGACTTTAAACCTCAGATGCTGCCCTTAAAGGATATCGTGGAAGAAAGTTTAAAGGTATTTCTTGAAACAGCACGGATCAAAAGTGTCGGACTAACATCAATTATCCCACAAAAGCTTTCTGTTTTTGCCGACCGGAATATGTTGCAGGCAGTCATTCGGAACTTCGTTTCCAATGCACTGAAATTTACCCCTTCAGGTGGCATAATAACAATTAATGCCATACAGGAAGAAGAAAATTTCGCAGACATATCCATAACCGATACAGGAATTGGAATGTGCAAAGAAATTTTGAACAATCTGTTCCGGCTTGATGTAAATACCAAACGGCTGGGTATCAACGGAGAGCAAAGCACCGGCCTGGGATTGCTGCTTTGTCAGGAATTTGTCGAAAGGCATGGGGGTAAAATCAAGGTTGAGAGCGAGGAGGGGAAGGGATCGGTTTTCAGTTTTACAATACCCACATCGGAGCAAGATCAAGAACTAATTTAAGACAGTTGCAATTGTCGAAGTTTCCATTCAGGATAATTTCCATCCAACCTTCGGGCCTTGTACCCATTCTCCTTGAGCAGTTTAACTGCTTCATCGGCCAACATGCAAAACGGTCCACGGCAATACGCGACGATCTCATTTTCGTTCGTCAAATCCTTTAATCTTGTAACCAGCACTTCCAAAGGGATAGAAAGTGCGCCTGTGATATGGCCGGATGCAAATTCATCTGCAGGCCTTACATCAACCAATAATACATTTTGTTCCCCGATCATCAGCTCAAGTTCATCGAAGCTCACCGCATGTTGCGAATCGTTGACCAGCCGTTGCCGGTTGACCATCTTTCCAAGTTCCGCAATCTCATTCACAGCATATCTGGTAATATGCTGGTGCAATGCAAGGAATTCGTTACCAATCAAAGAATAATAGACAAAATGACCATCCTTACGTGTTTTTACAATGTTATTGTTTTTCAGCACTTGTAAATGCTGTGAAGCGTTCGCAATGGTCATACCCGTAGCCTGTACAATCCCTTCGACACTTTTTTCGCCTTGCGACAGGATTTCGATCACTTCAATCCGATTGGCGTTCGCTATGGCTTTCAACATTTTTGAAAGACCTTCATAAACCATATCCTTAAATTCCTTGTCCATCATAAAAAAAGACATTTCACTTATTTCATAAATCGGATGATCATTTTTTCAAGTTCACTGCCATGAAGGTTTTTTGCAAGGATTGTCCCATTTCCATTCAAAAGTAAGTTGTATGGCAATTCCTGAATATTGTAGGTTTTTGCGACAGGTGATCTCCAAAACTTTAGGTCACTTACTTGTATCCAGCTAATATTCAATGTTTTGATCCCATTTTTCCAATTTTCTTCCTTGGCATCCAACGAAACGCCATAGATTTCGAAACCCTTCCCATTCCTGAAACTGGTATTTTTGTATTTCTTG